>Ga0214923_10002830_pt1 | contig 22483 bp, 28 predicted proteins | sample LL1510_MetaG_FD_177993 | JGI IMG/M metagenome (GOLD analysis project Ga0214923, IMG submission 177993) | Freshwater microbial communities from Lake Lanier, Atlanta, Georgia, United States - LL-1510 | ecosystem: Environmental > Aquatic > Freshwater > Lake | place: USA: Georgia | collected...
CCTCCTGTTGTTCCTCCTGTTGTTCCTCCTGTTGTTCCTCCTGTTGTTCCTCCTGTTGTTCCTCCTGTTGTTCCTCCTGTTGTTCCTCCTGTTGTTCCTGGTCCTAAACCTCCAAGTCCTAAACCTCCAAGTCCTAAACTTAACGATATCAATAAATTTATAGATAATGAATTGATAAATGATGATGTAAAACGGGAGATTGATTTTAATGTATTTTTAGGTCAGACGAAAAATACAAGTGAAAACACAATAAAAAGAGTAATTATAAAATTGTTGTTTGATAAAATATCAAATAAATCTGAAATAAAGGATAAGGATAACATATTAAAATTAGTAGAACTATACAACGAAGAACATATACCAAAAGATTATGTCAAACAAATTAATACAATTAAATCTGTTGTTGATAGTCAATTATCGGATGCTGAATTAAAAGATAAGGCAGAAAATATATTGAATAAATATAAAATTAACGTAGATAATCCAAATATTAATAATACTAAAATTATTAAAAACAATAATATTGATGTGAAAACATATAATCAATTTAAGAATGATGTTGAATCATTAATAGACCCAAATGTTAAAATACGTAGATATACTGGCGGAAAATATAAAAAAAAAACAAGAAAAATTCATAAAATATGACTAAATTCCAACAAACAATTATTAACATTATGAATAAGTAAATGTTTTTCGGTTTGATAATTTCTAATATATTGATTACATTCATCGAATGTCATCCATTTCATATTTCCAATTTCTGATTTTTGAAAATTTTGCATATTTTCTTGATTATTGCCCAAATATTTGTATAAAAAATATTTTGTTTTGTATGATTTAAAATTAGAACCAAAAAATATTTCTTCAAATGGTATTATATTTTCTAAAAAAGCAATATGAATATCATTAGAAAATCCAGTTTCTTCTTTAAATTCCCTAAATGCACAATCTTCTTCAGTTTCTCCATTATTTTTTTTACCTTTTGGGAATTCCCATTCAGGTTCTTGCCAATTTTGATTAGAATTATTAATTAAATAATTCACATCAACAATTATTTTTTTATCATTTGAATAAAACCCAGACTTTATTTGTCCAAACTTTTTTTCAAAAATGAATTCATATTTTTTTTTTCCCCAACAATATTCCCAACAAACACTAAAATTATTGTCTCGTATCAATTCTTTTTCAAATATACTCATTTCATCAAATATTTTTTGTAATTGAATATAATTATTTGACAAATAATTCCCGTGAATAAAATCAATAAAAGAAAATGAATGTTTTCTTCTTACCATTAAATAATTTAAACATCCATCCACTTTTTTAAATAATATTATTCCACAACTTGTTATTGGTTTTAAACATTGATTCGATTGATGTCCATATTTGCCACAATTATTACAAGTATCATTCATTCCTATTTTTTATTTTATTATCTATTTATCCTTAATTTCTGGAATCCATTTTTTAAATTTATTACTAAAAAAACAATTTATTACAATTGTTTCTTTTTGGTTAATAATATCTTCATCTTCATCATCAGACTCTTCTAATAAATCTAAATTGTATCCTATTTTATTTTTATTAAATAATTTATTCATTTCTACAGATGTATTATAGTCTGGTATTAATAATGTTTCATTATTTTCTTTAATAATATAAATATCGGGTAATATTTCATGAGTTTTTATTTCATATTTTTTAATTGTTTTGTTATTTTTTAAAAAGAATGAATAATATGTATTATAATAAATATTATTCCCATATAATCCACAACGATATTGTATATGTTTTATTTTATAATTTAACAATGAATAATCAATTTTTTCATTAATATCCGAAATTATTAATGGAATTGAAAAAATTGTTTGATTTAAAAAAAAACTGTAATTATTTGTTTGTTTATTTAAAAAAAAAGATATATAATTTAATGAATCTAAAAAATTTGTCATTTTTTTACCATTATATAAAAGACAATCTTCTATACAAAAAATATTGTCTTTTATCATTGTTCCATAAAAATATGTTCCACCATTATAACAACAATCCTTGTCAAAACTAACAAATAATGTGCATATTTTATTCAAGTCTTTATCAAAATGAATACATATTGGTCTATTATTTTCAAATAAAAACCCGATAATCGTTTTTTCTCCTTCGGGAATAAATAAAATAGTTTGAATATTTTGATCAATAATTGTTTTTATTTTTTTTTCATATTTTTCATATTTGGGTTTAGGTATTTCATTCATTATTATTTATATTTTTTTCTTTTAAATTCGAAAAAAAAATATAAATATTTAACGATTAAAATATTATCTACGTATATAAAGCGATGAACGCTAAATATTCATATTTTTTAAATGTCAAGTTATTTTGTTTATATAAATATTTATATAAATAACTCGAAGTTTTAAAAATACTTTAATTATTCAACCTACTTTTGTTTTTCAGTTTATAATTCAAATATGATTATTTAAATAATATTAATATTTTAATCATCACTTTATATGCGTCCATAATATTTTAAATTAAAATACAAACATTTTTTGAAATAATCTAATTATAAAATTACTTTTAAAATAAATCAATAATTACATTATTTTTAAAATTATTCAAGTTAACTATTATCTACGTATATAAACTAATTAACTTGACTTTTTATTATTATATTATTATTTACGTAACATAATAATATAATAATTGTTTTTTTTTTGAATAATTAGTTTTTAATTAATTATTCAATTTACATAAAATATATTTTTCAAATCAATTTTTTTAAAAAAATGGGTGTTATTTTTAATTTCCAGCAGTTGTGTAATTGCTATATAATTTTGGATATTTTTTTTCTTTATTTTGTTGGTTTCTTTTTCTAAAAGAGGCATAATCAATATTTGGATGATTACAAACTGGTGGTATAATTTGAGTTTTTAATATATACAAATCTTTATTTTCTGGAATAATATCTGAAGGCAATATTCCTTCAATTTTTTCATTATTTGATAAAATATCGCGGTCATTATTTTTCACAATATTTTCTGGTTTAATTGTTGTAAATACCGTTATATTATTATTTTCATTTTTAATTTCTGCCAAATAATTTCCAGAATCATCTTGATATAAAACTATTGTTGAATTATTTGGTCCTTCATATATGTTATCATTGTCATTATAATAAAAAGGAATTGATACATCATTCTTATAAACTAACATTATTGTTTTTTCATTTGTATTGGATAATACTTTCATGTATGCATTTCCGGTTGGAGAATAATAAAATATTGGTTGATTGGATTTATCATAATGATTGTAATTGTCATATGTATTTTCAGTATTTATTTGTTCTTCTTCATTTTCCATTCCTTCTTTGACATTTTTTTGATAAAGAAAATAAAAAATTAGAAAAAATATTAAAAAGAATAATAAATAATATTCCATATATTATACTTTAACACAATATTTTTACACAAATAAATATGTTAATTTTCAATTAAATAACGATTAGAAAATAAATTATCTTCTTTTACATAATTACCATCATTTGATAATAAATATTGAACAACATAAATATATTTACCTTTATAATTATCATCATTATTTAGTCTTTCAATCAATCTTCCCACGTATATTAATGATTCTTCGAAATCATCTGACATAACTCCATCTATGTCTGTTTCACCTATTGTAATCAAATAAGCAGTTTTCATTAATGATATTATATATTTATTAACTTTATCTTGTTTTTAATTATTCAAATATATTAAAAAAAAAATGCCGATAAAAATAATAAATACAAATTTTTACTAAAGATGAAAAGCTAACAAAAAATGAATTTTAATAATTATAAAATATAATTTCATTTTTTTAATAAACAAATATATATTATGAGTAAATTATATTTTGCACCTTCAGCATCATTGAATAATTTGAATTATGTGCAAAAAATAAGATTAAATTATACATGTCAATGTATAAAAAATAGGGTAAATAATATTAAAACATCTTATAAAGATCCATCTGAAACAAAATCACAAAGAATTTCAAGATTATCTCAACAAAATGAAGGAATAATTCAATTTGGTAATGGAATATATCCAATTCAATTGAATATATTTAATAGAATTGAAGGACAGTCTGGAGGAAGTGGTCGTGCATTAAAAAATAAATTTTAGTATAAAAAAAATGATTATTATAAATAATGTCCAAAGAGTAATATGATCAATTAAATCCATTGATTTTATTGCATTGTCGGGTAATTTATTATATTCATTTTGATAATCTGGGGGTTTGAATGGTAAAAAAATATATCTTCCAAATGGTATTAAAGTAGGCATCATTTTATCTTGACAATTATAAAAATAATCATACCAAGCCAAAAGAATATAAGGAAACCATAATAAAAAAAATAAAATAAAAATGTTTTTTTTTGGTAAATACCAATATCCACCCGATAAAAATAAAGTAAAAATAATGCATTTTATATTAAAATGAAATGGATAACCGGGAAATAATCCGCCAGACATTTTTATATATAAGTCATTTTTTAAAAAAAATGGAAATCATTTTTTTTATATATTACATTTGAATAATTATGTAAAAAATAATTATTCATAAATAACTTTAATGTTTAATTATTATCATAATTATGTAAAATAGTAATCGATTAATGGTAGTCATTTTTGATTATTGTTAGTCAGATTTATTATATTTTTAATTATATAATAAATTAGTTTTTAAATGAGCAGGATTATTATATAATTGTCTTATTATAATTATAATAAAGTTATTTATCAAAAAAAAATAAATAATATTTATTTTTTTAAATATTATTAAATAATTATTGGTAATATAATCATGAAACATAATTAAATGTTGACTATATTATCTTTAATTATTTAATAATATTTGTTTTTTTTGAAATATTTATAAATTAAATAATCATGAAACATAATTAAATGTTGATTACTTATTTTATAAATACTCATTTCTTTATTAAAAAACAAACAATTTCCATTTTTTTAAAAAAATGAGTAGTATTTTTAAAATTAAATGGGTAATATATTTTATTATTTTTTTTAAAATTGCTGAAAAATTACAAAAGAAAATAAAAATAATTGTCAAAATATATTTTATTCTTTTTTTAAAATTGCCAAAAATTGCCAAAAGAAAATAAAAATAATTGTCAAAATATATTTTATTCTTTTTTTAAAATTGCCAAAAATTACAAAAGAAAATAAAAATAATTGTCAAAATATATTTTATTCTTTTTTTAAAATTGCCAAAAATTGCCAAAAGAAAATAAAAATAATTGTCAAAATATATTTTATTAATAAATTGTTTTTTAACGCGTTTTTGATTTTCCGCCCCAATATTGATCCTTTGTCATGTTTCTAAATGTTTTAACTTTACTTGATGTTAATTCTTTTCCATTATCTGCTAAATATAATGATTCACATGATAAGTCGATAATTATTATATTATTATATCCCATTTTTAATGAAAAATCAACTAATGTTTTCATATTAATAGTATTATTGAAATACATTTTCATAATATAATCATCGTCGTATAATAATCCGCCATTTTGTTTTAATACGCGAATATCATTTGTAAATCTTTTTTTATCTTTATTTAATTGAAATACTTTATTAATAAATGTTTTATTATGTAAATTATCGATTGATGAAAAACTGATTACTTTATTTTTCAATAAATCATATTCTGCTTTTTTTAAACTACTTGTTTTACTATTTGTTTTACTTTTGGATTTACTATTAAAATAAGTTTTATAATTATTATCTTCATGTGAATGCATTTTTTTTAATTGTTTGGACAGTTCTTTGCCAACAATATCTTTATTCATCAATAATTCAACAGTTTTAATGTAATAATCCATATAAACTGAATCACCATTATAACATATATTTACTGATCCCGGAATAACTTTTGTTATTTTGTTAAAATATTTTACTTCATTTGGAAGGGTAAATGTATTTGGCACAAATTCATCATTAATAACTTTACCAGGTATTCCACCATGAGTCATAATCATATAATAAATTGTATTGTTCATATAATATGTGACTAAAAAAAGACAATATTTTTTTGAAAAATATCAAAAAAATATTAAACATAAATTTTATGGCTAGTGTATTTATCAAGTAAAGAAAAAAATGTTTGATAATCAAGATTAGGAAAAGAATCATTGATGGTCATTGAACATCCACCAGAGTCATTAAAAATAGAGACATCAAAAATGATGATTCCATTATCGAATGCATAATTAAAAATATTTTGTATATTTGTAATATTATTTTTATCAATATGTAAATGTAATGAGAAAAATTTAGGAGGAATAAAGTATTTATATAGACAAGTATCAATAATTTCTTTAAAAACAGAAAAAGATAAATTACCACAAGTATCAGACAGACAAAAATTGGTGATTAATTTATGATTTTTGTAATAATAAAATATTTCATTAATAATAATATTTTTATCAATTTTACCGGAAATAGGACAATGATTAATACAAGAAATGTATAATTTAATATTACATATTTTTTTATTTGAAATAATAAAATCAATCATTTTTGATATTTCGGTTTTTGTATCATCAATAGATTTATTGGTATTTTTTAATTGAAACAAATTAGAACAAGAAGTAATAAAAGATAAATTACAATTTTTTGATTTTAATTGTTTTAATTTAGATAAAGAAGGAATAAGAATAAAGGATGAATTATTTTGTATATTGTCTAATAAATGGATAGAGTCATTAAAAATAGGCATAAATTTGGGAGAGACAATTGATCCAATTTCAATAAAATCGGGAGAATAATTTTGAATAATAAAATTATAAATGTTAATTTTGTGTTGCGTATTTAATAATGACTGATGTTCTGATTTAATAGTTTGTAAACCGTCGCGCAAACTAACGTCAAATAAATAATATTTCATAATATTGGACAATATATTAAAATTTATATTTTTTTCTGATTATTTTATATTTTTTAATAGTTTTACGTTTTTTTTTCATGGTTTTTCTTTTTTTACCACCTTTTTTTTTAATATTGGCATTTAAATCAATCCATTTAATAAAATCATCGGCGGTTCTATTGCCATTATAATCAATTTTATGGCCATTTGGATGAATAATTTTAATAGTTGGAAACCCATCAATAGTTCCAATAAATTGTTCCAATTCATTATCTAATAAATCTTTATTTAAATCGACAATTAAAATATCCTTGTCAGATTTTATTTTTTCCCATTCAGGACGAGTAGCATTACAAGGTCCACATCCTTCCATATAAACCAACATGGCGATTGGTTTATTTTTTGAATTAATTTCTTTTTTTAATTTTGAAATATTGGACGAATTAGGAACATGTAAAATGGTCATATATTTTTACATTTATTATTTTTGAAACATTTTGATTAAATCTTCATCGGATATGGCATCAGAAGAAAAAGTATTTTTTTGGGTTGAGGTATTTAATTTGGATGTTTTTTTTTTATTAATTTTATCCTTCATTCTTTCTTTTAATTTGGTGATTTTAATATCTTGTTGTAATTTGGATTTCATGGCAGAAACATTCATTTTTTTGGAATTAGGCATTCCCATATTTTTAAAGATATCACTAAATCCAGACATATTTTTAATATTATTTAACAATTCGATACCTTCTTCCATTAATTCACTTTTTTTGATTTCTCCGGATTCAATTTTTTCTTTGATTTTTTTTTTATAGTTTTGGACAAATTTAAGAATTTGTTTAGGATTTTTCAACATTTGAAGAATAAATTGTTGTGGATTAGAAGAATTAGGGTCAATATTAAACTCCTTTGCCATTTCTTGTGCAAATTCCATTGCAATTTTACCGATTTTTCCTTCAAATATTTTTTGTAAATGGTCTTTAATATCATTTGGATTTGGAATATTTTGTTCTTTATTTTCAAAAATGGAATGAATATTATGAATAGTTTCTTGTATTTTTTTATTTAATTCATCTTCATTAATTGCTTCAAAAATGTTGAATGCATCATTATTAAAGTCTTTTTTTTTCATAAATGGAGTAATATAAATTAAAATTAATTGTAAATACTTCCAAATAGTGTTTTTAGTATTATCAGAAATATTTGTATTCCATAATTTTTTAAAGACGATTCCTGGTAAAAATTCGGTATTAACATCTGAATTTTCATTAAAAATGTCTGAATTTTCATATAAAATATTTAAATAAGAATTGGAAAAAAATTTCAAACAATGTTTGAATATTTTGTCTTCTTTTCCGACATATTTATCAATAATTGGTTTATATTCTGGAAATGTAATTAATAAATCATTTGAAAAATCGGCAATAATTTTATTAAACTCTTGATGCATATTTATATATATTAAACAAATAATTTATTATTTTTACACACATAAACGATAATAATCAGATTCAAGAGATGTTTTAGAAGGTCGTAAAATATGGCATATTTCTCCAGGTTTCATGCAAATTAACATGGCAATTGGATCAAATCGGTCAATATTTGGAAATTCTGATAAATTTTTAATATTATATTTATGGCAAATATCGTCAATAACTGTTTTGTCTCTAATAATTTTATGTGGAGGAACTAATTCATGTTTTAATGCATTATAAAATAAATTATTAAAAGGAACATAGGAAATAAAAATTCCGTTTTGTTCCCAATATTGTTTAAGTGTGGCTTTGCATGAATCATTCATTTTTTCATTTGATATAATAAATAAAGAGTCATTAATTTTATTCAAAGTAGGGCAACAAACATTATTATTATCATCAATAGATTCTGAATACAAATCTTCAACAATTTCATTTAATTTTATTTTATTTAAATTAAATCGGACATAAATTTTATTATTGGATTTATTATTTTTCAACAACATATCTAATTGATTATTAATATTCATTAAATTGATTTCATCAATACTGAAATTATAATATGGATCAACATCATAGTCTTGTGTTTTTAAAATATCCAATACATTTTTTCGGACTCTAAAAATATCATAGATGGTGTATCCTAAAATATTCATATAAATAATATTTATATATTTTTTTAAATCAATTTTTTATAATAAAAATAAATGGTTATATTTTATAATGATAATAACATGTAATTTAATGGGTGGTTTAGGAAATCAATTATTTCAAATAATGACATTAATATATTTTGCAGAAAATGAAAAAATAGATTATATATTATTAAAAAAGGAATATTTGCAATCAAATAATAAAGAAACAAAAAGAAAAACATATTGGGATTCAATGTTTAAGGAGTTGAAAGATAAAACAAGGGAAACGATATATTTTTTTAATCAGGAATATTTAAGGGAAAAATCATTTAATTATAAAAAAATAGAAATTGAAAGAAATTATTGTGATAAAATATTGTATGGATATTATCAAAGTTATAAATATTTTGACAAACAATTTGTTTTAAAAAAATTGAATATAGTAAATAAGAGGCAAAATGTATTAATGAAATGTGGTAAAAATGTGGTAATGTCAAATAAGACAGCGATACATTTTCGGTTTGGTGATTATAAATTATTAAAAAACATTTATTCAATATTGGATGAAAAATATTATATAGAATGTATAAAAAAAATAAATAATACAAAACATTTTTATTATTTTTATGATAAGAATGACAAAGAAGATGTTGAAGATATAATATCAGATTTGGAATATAGGTTTATTGATTTTGAATTTATAGATGGAACAGAATTTAATTTAGAAGATTGGGAGGAATGTTTATTAATGTCATGTTTTAAAAATATAATAATAGCAAATAGCACATTTAGTTGGTGGAGTGGATATTTAAACACAATATTGGGGCATAAAATATATTATCCAATAAATTGGTTTGCGGATAAAAAAAAGGATTGTTCGGATTTATTTCTGCCAGAATGGATTGGAATAAATAATTAGTATAAAAAAAAATAGTAGTTATACATACAATATGGATAACATATATATAAGCGAATTAATACACGATAAAATAGTTGTAAACATAAATAAAATAAATGAAAAAATAAATGAATTATTGGAAAAAATGATTGAAGAAAAAAATGGTGGTAAATGTATATTAAACGGATATATAAAAAAAAACACGGTTAAATTAAAAACATATTCAAGTCCAATAATTTATGAAGACGGGGCAATATTTGATGTAGTATATGAGGCAGAAGTATGTAATCCGGTAAAAAATATGATTATAAAATGTAAAGTAGAAAGTGTAATAAAACCAGGAATTGAGGCATATTTATATAATGAAACATACAAAACAAGTCCATTTATTGTATATATATCAAGAGATTTGTATTATGATGATCCAAAATTTTTAGAATTAAAGGAGAATGATATATTTATGTGTAGAGTGATATCATCAAAATTTGGAATAAATGATCAATTTATAACAATTTATGCAAGTGTAATTTAATGTGTATAAAGTGTTTTAATTAAATTGGTTAAAAAGTGTAATGTATAGTTTCAGAATTTACTCCGAGTCCACTGACAAGTGTTTATCATATTATTTGGAATATAATATTGACAGATAAATTAACGGCGTCGGACAAAGAATTGATAAAGGAGAACAAAGTGAAACATATATTGGCAATATTGCCAAATAAGACTGATTTTTTGGAATTAAATAAAGAAATTCCTGAAATAACATATGATGTAATGGATTACAACAAAAATAGATTTTGAAGAATATAGAAAATATGGTGAGAAAACAAAACTGGAACAGAAAGAAATGTGTTAGTATTTTGTAATAATGGTTATCAAAGGTGAATACCATTTATTGTATATTATTTAATGATGTATCATAAGGATGAGATACCGTCAATAGAAAAAGCGATTGATTTAATATTATCAAATATGGATAAAGAAAATTATATGAAAATAAAGGATGAAGTATTATTAAATATGAATAAATTATTGGTTGTATAATAAATAGGATAAAAATAATAATAATAATAAAAAATAATGGAAACAAAGATATTATATTTAAACAATTTGAAGGAGAAGATTGAAAAAATGCCAAAGTTTCATCAAATAAAAACATTGGAAATATTTGTAAAAAATGGAGTAGAAATAAATGAGTCAAAGGAGACATTTATAAATTTAAGTTGTATAAATGATGCAATATTAAAAAAGGTTGATAATTATGTAAATTATGCAGAAAAACAGGAAAATGAATTAAATAATATAGAAAATGAAAAAAAAGAATTGGAAAGATTACATTTTTCGAAGTAATTTTTTAAGTCCAATTTTTATTTGTTTATATCTTGAAATGCCGGATAAAAATTCATGCCATGTATCTTTTTTTAATTTAAAAGTGGTTTCAATTATTTCTCCGACAGTTTTATTTTCTTTTTTTGCATTTTTAAGAAATGAATAATTAAAATAAATATAAATAGGGGATTTAACAAATAATGTTTTTGTTTTGTCATAAATAAAACAAAAACAAGTATCATAAATTAAATTATGAGAAAGTAAATCTGTCATGACACCATTTTCAATAGAAACAAGATAATTATATTCTAAATTATTTTGTAAAACATGGTCATATAAGTTATTAATTCTATTTTTTGCTCCATGATATGTTTCATTATCAAAGGGTTGTTGTGAAACATTTGAATCAACATTTACACAATGTAGGATAATTTGATTATTAATAAAATGTTCTTTAAAAACATCGTAGACAGCATTTTTTTTATTTTGATTTAGCGATGCTAAATAAATAATAATTGACATTTAAATTAATAAAATACAATATTAAAATTAATTTCATTTTTTTATAAAAAGGAATATAAATATATATGTCAAGAGCGTATGGGATAACGGTATCAACATCATCAGTTCAGTATAATAATTATGTGAATGCATTAAATATTGGGCCATTATCGACAAATAAATATCCGAATATTGTGTCAAATAATATGTTGGGTGTATTGATAGGAAAACATCCGAATCCGCCAAAATTTTATCCATCGGAAGGTGCGAGTAATTTTTCGAATGCAAGAAGTGAATATGCGAGAATAACACCAGAACAGCAATATAATCCAACAAAATATATTGCACCCCCACAATCATCATTATTTTTATTAAAGAAGAAAAGGGATGCAATAGGTAAAAGTTCATTTAAACAGGGATTGCCAAATAGTTCTGAATTATCATACAAGTGTTATTTTCCGACGGATGTAAGAACAACGATAAGAAGAGTAAGGGGAGGTGGATGTGTTGCCCCCAAGAAAAAGGGAGCAATTGAGAATACAAGTTTAAGAAATGGAGGAGCATGTGGATGGGGAGCAATAGCAAGACAAAATTATTAATTCGTAAGATATTATAAAAAAACAATATTTATAAATTGTAAATGCAATCTATTGATGATGATATACCTAAAAAATCGGAAGAAGAAATAAAAATGATGGAAGAATATTATTCGACATTGGTATCTGCAAAACAGTCAGGGGCAACAAAATTACCGAGTTCTGACATACCATTGAATAATATTGATTGTGATCCGAATACGATTCCATCACACATACCGGATTCACAACATAATGTGAATTATATACCACAAGAACCACAAATAATATATAGGGATGTTCCAAAAAAATCTGGATTATTGGATTTTTTATTGACTTATTTGCAGACGCCATTATTAATAGGGCTTTGTTATTTTATATTTCAAATGCCTTTTATAAAAACGAGTATAGTTGCAATGTTGCCGGGATTTTATATTCAAGAAGGATCATTAAATTTATATGGAATAATATTGACAAGTATATTATTTTCTTTATTTTTTACGTTTACAGAGAAGACGGTGAAGGGGTTACAGGAGATGGACTAATGATTTTCCAATCATTATCGGAAAAAACAAGAATATCATCAAAATGAATGATATGTTGTTTTAACTTAGTATCAAATAAAGTAATTGTATTAAAATGTGGTATATTTAATAAAAATTTCCAAAAATTAGAGTTTAATTTATTTCCATTTATTTGATAATCTTTGTCAAATTTAAAATATTTGTTATTATAAATAATTGAATAAAAAAAATGGTTATTTGATTGAATTGGATAAATAATTTGTTTTGTGTTGTTGATATTATCTGTAAAGATGGAGAATGAAGGTAAATATTTTACAGAATATTTACTTTTTGGTATAAATTTTCGGAAATAGAATTCAATGTCTGAAAAAAAGGAAAAAATATTGAATAAAAGTGTATAAAACATTATATTGTAAATAAATAAAAAAAAGTAAAAAAAAACCCGACAATAAAAAATGGATTAAAAATAAAAAATAAAAAATAATAGTATTATTATGGATGCAATGAGTCAATTAACAAAAAACATTTGTGATTCATTAAAAAATAGTGAATCAGTATATAAACAAATTGATGTAATTGATAAAATTCATGATATAAATATATTGGCAAGTTTTGAAATTGACGAAAATAGTTTAACATTTCAAATAGAACATAAACATATTGTGGCAAATGGACAATTAATAAATATAGGATTTAATGGAAATATAGTGATGTTTGAAAAGGAGATTATATTTATAAAAGAAAATGAATTATTTCAAGAAATAAAAAATGCGATATTATCATTAAATGAAACATTGTCAAAATTAGTATTTAATAAAATATCTGGACATTTTTATGAAGATATATCAGAAAGCAAACAATGGGATGATGTAATATATTTAACGGACATATTTGGAACAAATAGTTCAAAGTCATCTGTATTATGTGTATGTTGTAATGAAATAACATTAACAAAAACAATAAATGATAATCCATTATGTTTATTATGTTGGAAATCGGATAATTTAAAAAAAATGAAAATGATAAAATTGGAAGATTTAAAATATATAAAATATTATCCTTTTAAATACAATGCACCATATAATTATGAATATGAAGATGAATATGAGGATGAAGAGGAAGACGATGACGATGATGAAGATGAAGATCAAGATGAATATGATGAAGATATATAAGATGATATAATTTATTTTTTTATGTAATAAAATTGAAATAAAAATAAATAATATAATAACAAATAATGGAACAATCAAGTTTGTTAATAATGACGAATAGAATCATAGATGTAATTGGGGAAAAAGGTATATATGTAAATAATATAGATTGTATAAATAAAATAAAGGATACAAGTGTTGTAATAAAAATAATAATAAGAAAAACGAGTATGATATTTGTTGTATATAATAAGAACATTAGAAAAAAGTATGAAACATCTTCATCAAGAATAATAATGTATAAGGAACAAATAATTAGAGATATAAGTCAAGATATATTTGAATTTATAATGGACGGTTTAAAAAATTTTTCAGAAATAGTTGATAAATTAGAATTAGATGTAATAAATGGAAATTATTATTTATTGGAAGATAAAGATGAAATAAATAAGATGTATGATGATATAAAAAATATGTCGGATATATTTAATAAATTTGGGGATTTAAAAAATATTGAATGTAGTATATGTTTTGAAATAACGCGAACAAGTCCATTATGTGGACATAAATTATGTTTATTGTGTTGGAATAAAATCTATGATAAAAAATGTCCAATATGTAGAAAAAAGAATTTAGATTTTATAGATAACCATGATTATAAAATAAAATATACAAAATCATTGAATGAAGTTACAAAATAAAAAAAATATATTAAATGTATGAACATTATACATTTAATAAATAAAACAGAATCAAATAAATATTTTTACAGAGATATTTATATTGATGATACAATAGGAAATATAAAATACAAATTAAGAAATTATTTAAATATAAATGACATTTATTTATTTATAAAAAAAAAATTTATATATGATGCAGAATATTATCAAAAAAAGAATAATAGGATATTTGAAAGGAATACGACAGATAATGAAAATAATCCAGTAATAATAAATTTTTATGAAAATTTATCAAAATATTGTATAGATATACCATTAGGAATTGAGAATAATAGTGTTATATTTACAAATATAACAAATCCATTTAATATATTGGCAACAGATGTGATAAAAAAAAATGAGATAATAAATGATGATTTATTGTTGATGGATTTTGATGGTAAATGTCAGGAAATATATGTATGTGATAAGAAGGATGTTGAAGTATATTTAATGGAAATAAATCAGGAAATGTTGATTGAAAAATATTTTCCGAATTATTTAAAATATAAAAATTATAAAAATGAAAATGAAATAGTAAATAAATGTTATGATTTGGAGCCGATACAATTATATGAAATAAAAATAACAAAAGTAATGTTTGAAATATATCCAAAAAAAAATATGAATATTATATTATCGGAAACATTTAAAAATATACATGTGAATGAATTATATACTTATTTATATCATTCAAAATTATTTAAATTATATTCAATGGGTAAAAATTTAAACAATGAAAAGGTTCCATTTATGAAATCAAATAAAATAAATATTTGTCATAAATTAATAAATAATTATGATGATTTTTGTGTATATTTAAATGTAAAAAAGAATTTTATTTTTTTTGAAATAAATAAAAATGGTCATATTTGGATAACTTATGAATCAGAAGACGGAAATGATTTATTGAAAATTGAATCAATAATAAAAAAGTATGTGAATGAATTAATAGAGATAATTGACCAAAATATGGCTGGATTTGATAATTTTTATTCTGAACGAGTAAAAATAATGGATATTAATTGCAATGTTTTGATAAAAACTGACGAAATATTTATTAATAAAATGATATTTTATTTAAAAAATAACGTAAAAATGAATGAATATGAATTAATATTTAAAAGAGTGTCTAATTATAATATTGCGTATGAAATACAAGATTATATATTAAAAAATGATGCAAATAAAATTATTGATAATTATTCATTATCATTAAAAGAAGCAAATGAATACATAAATATGAATATTATAAAAAAAGAAAAAAAAGATATTATATTATTATTGACAAAAATGTTGGGATATTGTAATATCCAAATATCTAATATTGATAATATATATTACTTGAATACATTAACGTTTTATATTAAATCTTTGACAACAAATATTAAATCATCCATTGTCGAATATTATTTGGACCAAGATAAAAATCAAAAAAAAAAAAAGAAAATTAAAAATGATGTAAATGATGTAAATGATATAAATTATGTAAATGATGAGAATAAAGAAGTGAAGGAAGAAGAGGAGGAGGAAGAGGAAGTGAAGGAGGAAGAGGAAGAGGAGGAGGAATCATCATCAGACGATGATTATAATCCGTATGCGCATTTATTAAAAAAGGGAGGAAGAAAGATATCATATTTTCAAAAGAGGATAGAAATAAGGGATCCGGATTTATTGAATAATAAGATGAATTTTTCAAAAAAATGTGCATTGGATATAAAAAGACAGCCAATTGCATTAACAAAAGATGAATATGAGAAAAATAGGGAAAATATAGATAATTATTTAGAATTTAGGAATAATTATTATATATGTCCAAGGTATTGGTCATTCAAGTATGGAAAAGTGATTACTGAGGAAGAATTCAAGTCAGGAAAATATGGAGAATTGATTGATAAAATACCGGAAAATGTGGAGGGATTAAATTATGTGTATGAATTTTCAACAAAAAACGGATATAAAAAACAGTATCCAGGATTTATTGAAGATCACGGAAAGGGAATATGCATGCCATGTTGTTTTGGAAAAATGCAAGATGAAATAAAGATTGAAAAAATGAAACGTCAATGTGTGGGAAGAAAAAGGGTAAAAAAAATAATTGATATAAAAGAGCCCCCGACTCATATATCGAATGAAAGAATAATAAAACAAGGTAATTGGGGATTTTTGCCAAAATTATTACAGGCATATTTAAATGTTCAAAATAAGTCGGATAAAATAAAAACAAATGTATCATATTTGTTAAGATATGGTGTTCAAGAAAGTATAAATCAGTCATTTATATCATGTATATCAACAATAATGTTTTACAAGTCATGGAATTCAAAAATTCCATCAATAAAAGAGATGAGAAATATAATAATAAATGCATTAACGATTGATAATTATGTAAGTTATCAGAATTCAAATTTGGTATCTCAATTTTATGATAAAACAAAAAAGGATATGCCGGCATTGGAAAAGTATCAAGATTCAAAAATAATAAAAATTTATCCGAAATCATATTTTGTAAAAATAGTAAATTCATTTGAAAATTTCATTAAATTTTTAAAATCGGATGATGTAGTAATAGATTATACTTATTTATGGGATATATTATCATATCCGAATCCAAATTTATTTGAAAAGGGTATAAATATTGCGATATTTGAAATAGTGGAAAATAAAAGTGGAATGGATAGAATAAATATACAATGTCCGACAAATCATGAGCCAACTAAATTATTTGATTCAAATAAACCGACAATAATGTTAATAAAACATAAAAATGAGAATAAATATGAGCCGATTTATGTGTATAAAAAAAATCAGTCTGGAAATATATATATTAATTCTTTATTTGAATTGTCATTGGTGTCATCAGAAAAAAGTATAACAGACGATATATTGACAAATATAATAAAACCGATATTTAATTATAAATGTAAACCAATAAATGTGAATAACAATTATAAATACAAGGTGCCAATAAAGTTGGATGAAATAATTGAAAAAATAAGTGAAAAAAAGGAATATGAGATAAGGCATTATGTGATGGATAATTTTGGAAAGATTGTTGGATTAATGGTATTAGATTCAATAAATGGGATAATAGGATTTATTCCATGTTATCCGACAAATTTGCCATTTGATTATTCGGACAAATCGATTATAAACATGGATAATGTATTGTGGAATAATTATTATGAGACAATAATATTTTTGGAGAATTGGTATAAATCTGGAAATTTTTATAAGGTGGTTCAGGGTGGTATAATAATTGGTTTTTTGACATTAACAAATCAATTTATTGAAATTTATCCATTTATAAAAAATACGAATGAATATAATAAAGACATTGAATTAGATTATAATCCAAATTTATTGAATAAATATATAACAGATAATATAAATTTATTGGATAATGAACGTGTAATAAATGTAAATAAAATAAAGTTGGAGTCAAAATTATATAAAATATTCAAATACCAAATAGTGAATTATATAAATAATTTTTACAATTATAAAATAAAAAATTCGATAATTGAAATAGTAAAAAGTGAGTCATCATTTGAGGAAAAAGTGAATAAAATAAGTGAAATATTAAGACCAATATTAAAAGATAAAATAATATTTATAGATGAATATGATGAGGCATGTTTAAAAGATGAGAATGATTTGTGTAATAAATCGAATAAAAAAATAATAATACCAAAAAAAAATATGATTGATCCGAATCAGGATAATAGTATAAATTATTATATAAAATTGGCAGATGAAATAATAAGGTTTAAAAAAATAACGGGGATGGTATTTGATAATAATTATATATCGGACAATAATTCTTTTTCAAATTTTATAATAAATGATGATGAAATATTATTAAATATGGGAGATAAATATAATATAGAAAATTATTCAGTAGATGTAAATCCTTTTGTAAAAAATACAACATTTGATACGGTTAATCCGATAACGAATAAAAAAAGAGAGGAATTTGTGTTGAATAAAAAAAATGATTTATGTTTTATGGTATCAGAATTAAATGATCCATTAATAAATATATTTCCAAAAAATAGTAAAAAAAAGATATATTATTCGTCGGTAAATTGCACATTTAAGTTTGTAATGTTACTGACTGGGATAAAAACAGTAAATGAGATAAAAAAGATACTGATTGAAAAATATAATGAGCCCAAATTGTATGATATATTTATAAAAATTCAAAAGATAAAAAAGGAAGAAATAGAAAATAGTGTTGAAAAAATAATATATAATGAAAATTTTTTTATAAATTTGTTGGATTTATGGATAATAATAAGTTATTGTAAAATACCATGTTATTTATTTTCAAAACAAAAAATAATATCGACAAACGCAAAATCAAAATTGCTTTATAAGGATGAAAAAAGTGAATATTTTTGTTTTATATTTATTGATAGTTTAGAAATAATACCGGAATATTCGGTAATAATGAGAGATGATGAAAACATATTTTTTAATTTAAATGAATTAGATTTAAAATCCAAAAACTTTTATACGATTGAAATAAAGAAAAAAATTGAAAGATATTCGATTGAAGATTTTATATCATTTTTATAATAAAAATAAAACGTGAAATAAAATATGGTAAAAGTGATTATTGATTGTAGGGAACATGATTTAATAGATTTAATGAAAAATATTGAATTTAGTGTAAAACAATTGGATATTGGGGATATAATAATAACAGATAATCAAGACAAGGAATTAATAATAATTGAAAGAAAAACGGTGAATGATTTAGATGCAAGTATAAAAGATGGAAGATATGAAGAACAATCGTATCGTTTAAGTGGATATGAAAATGTTCATAATCATAATATAATATATTTAATAGAGGGAAATAATGATGAAAAAAAAATAATATATTCGGCAATGTTTTCAATAATGTATTACAAGGGATTTTCATTAATACAAACAAAATCAATAAGTGAGACGGTGAATGTATTAACAAATATGGTTGAAAAAATGGGTAAAGAAGAAACAAAAATTGGTTATTATTTGGGTGGAGAGAATACAAAGGAATATTCATCATTGATAAAAAAGGAAAAAAGTGAAAATATAACAAAGGAAAATATAGATGAAATAATGTTATCACAAATACCGGGGGTAAGTATAAATGTGGCAAATACAATAATAAAGAAATATGGATCATTATCAAATATGATAAAAAAAGGAGAAAATGAGATAAAATTGGAAGAAATAACATTTGTAAATAAAAAAGGAAAATCCCAAAAAATAAGTAAAACGGCTTGTAAAAATATTAGGGAATATTTGTTGATAAAATAAAATAATTAAATATATGAAACCAGTAATTGTATGTATTGCAAAATTAGAACATAATTATATTGAAAATTTTGTGAAATATCATTTATCAATAGGTTTTGACAAAATATATTTGTATGATAATGAAGATGTTCCAACGTATAATGTGATTTTAAAGGATTATATGGACAAAATTGAATATATGCATTTACCGGGAAATAATTATGATTTGGCAGTTCAATATTATGCATTATTAGATTTTGTAAGAAATCATATAAATAAACAAGAAATAACACATGTCATACATATTGATATAGATGAATACATAGTGTTGAAGAAACATTCAAACATAAAGGAATTTATAAATGAATATATAAAGGATGATTGTGCTGGGATTGGAATAAATTGGAGATTTTTTGGATCATGTGGACATCAAGATAATAAAGATAATGAGGCAGACCCAATAAGATTTACAATGTGTGATTTAAATGGAGATAGACATATAAAGACATTATTTGACAAGAGTAAATTTATAGGATTTAATGAATGTCATAGTATAAAAACGGTTGACGGATATTTTATAAAAAATACAAAAAATAAAATAATAAATGGGCCATTTAATGACAATATTGATTTATCGGTAATACAATTGAATCATTATAAATGTAAGACAATGGAGGAATTTAGGTATATTCGATCAAGAGGAAGGGCGGATATAAAAAATTGGAGTGAAAATGTGGAGGAAGAATTTATGAAATATGATAAAAATGACACGGAAGATTTTACGTGCCATGATTTATTTATTGAAAAATTTGGAAAAAAATAGGAATATTATTATATGGATTCTGGTAATATAATAACTTGGACATTTATTATATTTATATTAACGTATACAATAATAAAATTATTTGATTTTTATGGAATTGATTCGTCATTAATATATAAATATTTGGCATTTTATATTTTTTTATGGGTATCAGTATTATTGGTGTCTGAATAATTCATGATAATTTGTGGATTTGGTATATTTAATAATATATCTTTAGTGGAATAAACGTTGCCGTTGGTTTCATCAACATAATGTAAAATACCTTTTATTTCTAAAATGGATAATTTTATAAAATGTTTTTTTGCATATTGTTTAAAATGAAAACAACAAAGATTTTTATTTTTCTTTTTTGTTTTTTTGCATTCTTTATTTGTTAATGTGTCAATATATTCACAATGATTATTCATTAATAAATAAAGAATGGTTATATTTTGTTTTCAATTTTTTTATCTTCCAGTCCAAACCTTTACAACATTTTTTAGAATTTTACCTTGTTTAAAAGAAGTATTATAATCATTAAAGGTATATCCCCAAGGTAAATAAGACCTTATATCACCTAATATTGATTTACGAACAGAAAAACGATGTGCGGGAGATTCCAAAAAAAATAATATTCCCATAATTCGTTCCAACGAACATCTGTCTTCACGACAAGTTATATAATTTAATAAATTATTAATATCATATTTATCTTGTATTTTTTTTAAAAAATTATAATTGATAAAACATTGAACTCCAAATACTCCAAACCATTTAGCATTTGTTTTATTAAGTGTCATGAATGTTTCATTATCATTAATAATTTTAAAAATTTCGGAATTATTTTTAAGTCCGTTTATATTTTTTAAAACGGTCGAATAATGTTCTCTGTCTTTTGTAAAATGCCACATTGGTAAAACTGATAATTTAAAATTTTCAAATGGAATATGTTTATGAATAAATACACTGTCATGGATAATGACGGCATTATCCCACCAATGATATCGTAAAAAATAAATAAATGGCAATAATTCTCCACGACCCGGATATTCACTTTGGATGATTGTCAAATTTTTATAAGGGAATTCTGGTTTAACAAATGAGTAATTACTGTTGTCATCAATAATAATAATATGTCTATAAGGATAATAAGTTCTAATTAATTTAACACATTGATTCCAATATTTATTTGTTAAATCAGAATTAACATGTCTTGTAATAATAAATCCATATACGCCCATTAATATTATAATGTTATTTTATATTTGAAAAAATGGATTTATTTTTATTTTTTTTGGAATAAAACAAAGAAATGTATGAAAATATTTGCGAAATAGAAAAAACATATAATTTAAAATTTGATGAAAATTACGATAATAATATGGTATTGTCCATATTTAATTCTTTGGAAATAAAAGAAGAAGATTATGATTTGAATAATTCAAATGTATTGGATATAATAGGAATATATTATTTAAAAGTTAAAAAAGATTATGAGAATGCAAAAAAATATTATTTAATGGCGATTGAAAAAGAAGATAATTATGCAATGATTAATTTGGGAAATTTATATAATATTGTAGAAAAAGATTATGAGAATGCAAAAAAATATTATTTAATGGCGATTGAAAAAG
>Ga0214923_10002833_pt1 | contig 22476 bp, 23 predicted proteins | sample LL1510_MetaG_FD_177993 | JGI IMG/M metagenome (GOLD analysis project Ga0214923, IMG submission 177993) | Freshwater microbial communities from Lake Lanier, Atlanta, Georgia, United States - LL-1510 | ecosystem: Environmental > Aquatic > Freshwater > Lake | place: USA: Georgia | collected...
TTGAATATTTTTTTGTTGAGTAAAATCGGTAGCCTGACTTTGTCAGCAACCTTACTCGCTTGCGAGGTTAGGCATTTTAAATCTTCAAGGGTGTAAAATCTCAACCATTATTTCTGTAAGTATTTTATCATGCAATAAATAGATTTAGTAATATGATTACTCATAAAACAATGTTTATAACATTAAAACAATATAAAACTATTGTTGATAAAATTGATAAAACAAGTTATAAAACAATGCATGGACATTTTTCTTTAAAATATAATATGATATCAACTTAATAAAAAAAGATTTTAAGTATAATAAATTTAATTTCTAATTTTTATTTTTATTTTTATTTATATTATTTAATATGAATAATTATTTAAAATATAGAGTTAAACAAAAAATTATGAATGGTGGTGAAATAAAATATGAATGTCCTGAAGATTATTCTTATTTATGTCCAAATGAAAGTCTTAATTTTGGATTATGTGTTAATAATTCAAAATTAAAATTAAAAAAATATGTACTTTGTAATAAATTAGATGATTATGATAAAGATAATTATAGATTACCAATAGTTAAGAATGATTTACTAACAGAGAAAGAAAGAAATAAAGTTGAACAAAATACAAAACGTGGTAATGAAAAGGGTTATAAAAGTGATAATTTAGTAAATTCATGTTATATTCAAAAGAAAGACCCAATTACATATAAGTATGATAATTTTAATATGCCTAATGTATTTAGTATAATTACATTAAATATAATGGGTATTTATAGAGGAAATGTATCAGTACTTAATTTAATGAAGGTAAGAATGAAAATGCTAAGAAAGGAATTATTAGAAATACAACCAGATATTTTATGTTTCCAAGAAATGTCATATACATGTTTTGATTTATTATATACAAAAAAAATAAGAAAAATATATCCATATTTTTCTCCAGATATTAATGATTTAGAATCATTAAAAGATAAAAGAGGAAAAGATATTGAAGTATTTATAATGAGTAAATATCCAATTAGAAAAGTTACTTTATATGAACTTGAAGGAAATTTAGATTATACAAATTCTTTAGGTATTTATGAATTTGATAATTTAGTTATATTTAATGTTTATATGCAAGCTGGATCTAAAAAATCACCTGGACAAGAATATTATTATCAACATTATTCACGTTGTAGAAGTCAAGAATTAAATTTTATTAAATCTATTATTGATAGTCTTAACACAAAACCATGTATTGTTTTAGGTGATTTTAATTTTGATATTAATGGAAGTAATGATGAATGGCCAGAAAAAATAATGTTTAATAATTTAGGATTGCTTGATTCTTGGACTGGAGGATTAGATGAAAATGGTCTTACTGAAAATACTGATAAAAATGATATGAGATATAATTCTAAATTTGAAGAAAAAAAATATAGATATGATGCGATTTTATATAGTAAGACAATTCAATTATTAGATGATTCTAGTAAAGTAATATGTAATGAAGGTTTAGATCTTGAATTTGAAAATTATGCTTATAATCAAGATTATAAAAATGCAATATTATCAAAATACCAACCAGAGGGTAATCAAATTAGATCTACTATAAAAGATGGTAAGGAAATATTTAAATTATTTATATCAGATCATTTTGCTGTACATTCAAAATTTAGATTAAAAAATTGAAATTTTATTTATAATTTTTCAAATAAAATATATATATATAACAAATGCAAATATTTATTAAAACATTAACTGGAAAAACTGTTACACTTGAAGTAGAACCTACTGATTCTATTCAAAATATTAAACAAAAAAATCAAGATAAAGAAGGTATTCCTCCAGATCAACAAAGACTTATTTACGCTGGTAAACAACTTGAAGATGATAGAACACTAAATGATTATAATGTACAAAAAGAAAGTCAATAAATCAGTTGGGGTTGTCGCCTTAACAAAATCATAATTTACATGCTCTGCAACGGGCAAACCTTGAATATTTTTTTGTTGAGTAAAATCGGTAGCCTGACTTTGTCAGCAACCTTACTCGCTTGCGAGGTTAGGCATTTTAAATCTTCAAGGGTGTAAAATAATATTATTTATATTAGATTTTTCAATTATTTTAGGTTTATTTTTAATAGAATAATTAAAATTATCTTTAAAGTTTAATGGATAAACAAATTGTTTTTGATTAAATGCAGTAGAACTTAATGAAAAATTTTTATTATTTTTAAAGTTAATTATATATCCATCAGGTAGATATAAATTTATTTTATTAAAATCATAATTTTTATTTTCTTCAGATAAATTAATTAAATAATTTTTATAAATATAAATTATTATTCTCATAATTTTACATTGTGATAAAGTAAAATGTGTTAATACTTCATCAGGACTATAATCCATAAAACATGCAAAATTAACAGGAATATCATTATTAATAATAAATTTTTTTTTTTCAATAGGATTTTTAGTTGTAGGATTTTGTTGACCAATTATATCTGGATATATATTTAAATTATTATCAGTATTATTAACTCCTAATATATTATCAATAATACTTTGAACTTCATTTTTAATGTGATTAATTGAATCACAATTAATGTTTTTATAATTTATTTCATTAGTTTTAATAGAATTAAATATGTAATAAAAAAATTTATTTCCAAGAATAATTTTGTATGTTTCAAGAGTATTAATATTTCCATTAAATACATGTTTTAAACCAAAAATATGTCCAACTTCATGAATAATTGTTCTAGAATTATTAAATTTACTAGAAGATAAATCAGGATGTATAGTTTTATAGTCAATAAATACTTGCATAGGATAATTAATTAAATCAAAACTATTATTTAAAATGGAATTCCAAGGAAAAGTAGAAACACCTAAGGTTGTACAATTAAATTTTATAATATTAATATGTAAATTTTGCTTATGTTCATTTTTTATAATAAATCCTTTTTTAATAAAGTTATTAATTAGTAAATCAGTATCAGCATTAATAAATTCAGTTTCAAAATTTTTATTATGATAAATAATTGAATCTAATTTAAATCTTATATTAGAATCAAATTTGTAATTAATATAATCATAAATTATTTTTCCATGTTTTTGGTTATTCGCAATAATAGAGAAAAAAGTCTCAGTATATTCAGGTGATTTATATTTGTTTTTAATAGTACCTGAAAATCCCTCATTTAATACGTCAATAATATATTTAGAATATTTAATAAAATCAATTGAATATTTAGTATTTGTTAAACAAATATTTATTGTAACAGGAATTATAATAATTAAATTATCATCAATATTAATATTATCAATAAATATTTTATTATGATAATTCATAAATAGTTCTTTATTTTCAAGAATTAATTTATTATCCTTATCTTCATAACATCTTTTTTTCATAATTAAATATATATATGAAAAAAAAATAAATTTATTACATGCATTAAATTATATTTTATAATTATTATCTACTGATGTAATATCTAAGAATAATTCATAAAAAAATTTATTTTTAATAACATATCTATATTTTGAAATATTAGAAATTTTTATATCATAGTAAATATCAGTAAATAATTCATATTTTAATTTATATTGTTCAATAAAATATTTTTGATATTTAATAAGTAATATTGCTATATTATTATTTTGATCATTAATATTTTTTTTATTAATAAATAGTTTTTTATATAAAAATTTTAACATTTTAGATGAACTAAAATACATAAAAAAATCAAAAGATAAAATATTTGCAAGTTTTCTAGATAATGATTTTATTTCTTCATGATGTACTTTGATTATGCTAGTATTATATGTATCAATTTTTAGAATAGTATGTAAAATAATATTATTTTCAGAAATATTTTTTATTATAAAATCAAACTTTTTTTTTAAAAGTTCCCAATTAATTAATTTAAACATACCAGATTCAAAATTAGTTTGAAAAAAATCATTTATTTTTACTAATGATGTATTTATTTTTGCTAAATCTAAAATTATATTTAAAAAATCAATTTGATCAATAAACTCTAAATCTTTTAAATCAGATAATAATTCAAAAAAAACAAATACTTCATTTAAAATATATTCTGGAATTTTGTTTTTCATTATTAATATATAAATTTTTACAATATTTTCATTAAATTCTTCATCAAATATTTCAAAAATATTATCTAATTGTAAAAATATTTCTTTTATTAACTTTTTTTTATATGTATTATATTCTATATCATAATTGAATAATACAATTGTATTAGTTGTATTATTAATATTATTTATATCTTCATTCATATTTAATTGATATATACATTTAAATAATAATTTTAATTTTTACTAATATTTACAAAATATTTTATTATTTCTTCTAATTTATAGATTTCATATTTATCTAATTTAATATTTTTTAACTCATCAGTATTAATTGTTGTACTTGAACATATATTTTTTGTATTATTAGCTAATAATTCATCTTTAGTTTTTAAATCATCTATAGATAATCTATCTCTAAAAATATGAATAGTATGATTTTTTATAGGTTCTTTTGTTTTGATAATATCTGTATTAGATTCTTCTTTAAAATTATTTTGATTAGACATATTTAATATTTCATCACGAAATAATCCAAAAAAGTCAGGGTTTATATTTAATTTATCTTCAAAATCTTTTAATCCTTCTGTCATTTATATAATATAATATATTATATTAAATTTTTTTAATTTACTTTTGATTTCTTTTATCATCTTATACTAGGTATGTTTGAATTATACCTTTTCTTATTTACACCCTTGAAGATTTAAAATGCCGATTTTTTTAATATATAAATAATTATATATTAAATGTCTAAACATAAAAGCGAAGATTATAAAATTACAGCAGTTAAATATTATTTAGAAAATGATACTAATTATACAAAAACTTGTGAGATATTTAAGTGTTCTGAAAGAAGTTTGAAAAGATGGATTGAAAGATATGAAGAGTTAGAAGAAATTAAAAGCCAAAAAATCAGTTAAGGTTGACGCCTTAACAAAATCATAATTTACACGCTCTGAAACGAGCAAACCTTGAATATTTTTTTTGTTGAGTAAAATCGGCATTTTAAATCTTCAAGGGTGTAAAACGCCAATGTTGTATGAGTAAATAAAAAAAGAGGTTTCTCTCCATTTTTATTTGTTTTTTATTCATCAAAATAATCTCTCGTAATATAATTATCACATATATAGGAAGTATCTATTTTTTTTAAATTTTCAGTATTTTCTATTGCAAATTCAACAACAGTATATTTAGTTGTATAATGATATAATTTTTTTAATTTGTTTTTACACTTTTTAACTTTGATAATTCTATAAGATATTATTTCTTTATTTATTGGTTGGAAATATTCTGTTTCAATATCGGTTGTTATTTTATAAACCATCGTCATCTTTACATTCAGGTATGTTTTTATTGATTTTATTGAATGCTATTTTTTTAGAATATTCTACATCATAGTAGTTGCATGATTTCAAAATCTTCTTCTTTACGATAATCGTTATATCTAACAACGGCATACATTTTACAGATAAATATATTCTATATATTTATAACTATAAAAGTATTTTAATTTTTTATATTAAAAAAACGAAATTGTGTAAATGTGTATGGGTGGTTTGAATGATAAAGGTGTAAAAGATAATGTATTAGAAATCATGAGACAAAATTGGAATTCTTAATTATATAAAGAACATTTATAACCGTGTAAAATTTTCGCGTGTCTCAATAGTTTTTACTAACTCTTTAACTTTTTCTAAATTATCCGTATAATGTTCATTACTATCAAATGCAAATTTAAGAATTAATTTAACATTTGGTGGTAAAGATGCGCATTTTGTAAGTATACTCGTAATGTCAGTATTAACCATACTTTCTCTATTATTTATATTATTATTTTTAAATCCTAATTTTATCCAATAATCTCTAACCACAGATGTTTCAGGTGTTAAAAATATTGTATTAAAATCATTTAAAAATATTCTTAGTAATGAACATATCATTTGTAAACCACTACCTGGTTTCATCATCCATGCATCAATGCCATGAATAGTAAACTCATTATTATTAAACGTTTCTATATCTAAGTTTCCTACTCTAATATATTTAGGCGTTGTTAAAAAATCAGGTAAAGATAACTTTCTCAATTTTTCACTCCATGAAACTATGTCTTCATTGGTATTATCAAATCCTATTTTTAATTTCTGTTGTATTCTATCATTATAATATTTATTTAATGCATCCATGATGATTTTCCTATTTTCAATATCTTCAGGTTTAAAATAATAAAGAGCTGATAACACATATCTATTATAACTATTATTTTTTTTTTCGAATAGTAAATGTGTCATTTCAAATTCATATTCACGTCCACCAGTTCTTTCTTTATGACCAAGTCCAATCGTTCTAATTAAATCAAAATCATCAATATTAAAGGGCTCTATAAAATTTAGATTTTCAGTTGGTATAATAATTTCGGGTACCTCTTGACAAAAAAAATCTTTTAGAATTAAGTATTTACTTTTATATTTTAAATATTTTGAATAGTAATTCATTATATTTTAAATATTAATTATATATACATATAACTAATAAAAAAAAATTATTTGTTTTTAATTATAAGTAATAAGATATTTTAATATTAACTAAAAAGGTGTAATATATTAAAATCTTCATTAAAAAATCATGTTATTTCCAATTAGATGTGTTCCGAGTAATGTTATAGCTGATCCAGAAAATAAACTATTAGAAGGTAAAGACGATAAATCATTTAATGAAAAATAAAATACTAAATAAAATATTAGTATTATTAAAAGTATTTGTGTCATTATTCTTACTATTTTTATATCACTGTATCTTTTTTTGATATACCATATATTACCATAAAAATTATTGGTAATATATTAAATAAATTTGGTAAAATATTTCCAAAATTAATGTGTGTTTTGGACCAATTAGATAAATAATTCTATTTACATTGGTATAATCAATAACAGCTTTTTTAATCCAGAGAATATGCCAGTACTTGAGCTTACACTAAAACAAATAATAGGTACTGATGTTACATCTAGATATCCTTTTATCAGGATAGGAAGCTTACCATATACAATCTCCAAGATATTCAGAATCATTTTGTTCATAAGTAGAAGATATTGCATAATTTTTAAAAATATATCTAGAACCTCCAAATAATCTAGTAGTGTTGTAAAGAGAATCTCTTTTAATAACACTAAATACACAAAAACTAGCAACATCTGTTACAAGATCTGATAAACTAGTAATATCATTATTTCCTGGATTTCTATTAGAATTATGAACATCATAAGTAGCAATAAATTTTACTTCTTCGTTAGATAAAATAATTCTTGATATTTTTAATTTTATATATACATTGAATTAATTATTTTACCTATGTCTTCTTGTATTTTTACATGGGTTAAATCTTTCAAAGTAAATTTTTCTTGAAATTTAAATTTATCTGTAAATTTATCTAATATTACTAATTCATATATTTTTGTTAAATACATAATAAGTTGTCGAATACCTTTATGTTGTGATGTATTATTAATAATATAATCAATAACATCTTTTTCAATAAGTACTTTAATTTTGTATTGTGATTCTAATCTAGGAATAATGTATTTATTAATAATAATTTTCTTTTCATCATTAGAATATCCAGGTATATGTATAATATGTAAACGATCCCTTAATATTGGATTAATTTTTTCCAAATCATTTAAACATATAATCATCATATTTTGTGAAAGATCAATATGAAAATTACCAAAATATGCATCTCTAAATTTATAATTTTGTAATGGATCAAATATTCCTAGTAGTGTGTTATGTACTTTTTCTTTGCATTTATCTAATTCATCAAATAATATTATACCATTTGAACAACCATTTTTTATTACAGCATCAGCTATACATCCATATGTAGAACCTTCATATGTATAATCATGACCAATTAATGTACTTGGAACATCTATATTAGCTAAACTCATATATGAATATGGGATGTTCAGTGCTTCAGATATTGCATGGACAATTGATGTTTTACCAACACCAGCAGGTCCATATAAACATAGATATTTAGACGAAGAATTTTCTGGATTATTTATACGTTGACAAATATAACTAATTATAGAATCTTTAACTTCAGATAGACCAAATAAATTATCATCAAGTGTTTTATAGATAGATTTAATAAAACTTATTTGTTCTTCTCTAGATGTAGTTGGTTCAGAAATTTTATCTAAAGTATTAATTACCCTATGATATGGTAATTTTATAATATTATTAACTAAATTTAATAATTTAGATTCATCACCAGTAATTATTCTATAATACATATCTTCAAGTTTTAATTTAAGATCATTAGATATAATTTTATTATTAATTTTATCCCATATTTCATCATAATCATTTGTAGTTCTTATTTTTTTAATTTTTAACAAATTATTAATTTCATTTCTAATTCTATCAGCAGATTCTGAAAATACTTCGTCTTCAGTTGAATATTTTATATATTTTCTTAAAACTTTTAATTTCACATCTTCAGGTAAAGTATTATCTAATAGTATTTTAGATAAATTAGGTTTATCTTTTATATCACCCATTACCATTTTTCTAAAATTTTCTTTTAATTTTTTTATAATAAATTGATTTTCTGGTAAACCTTTAGATTTTGGTTTATATTTTATATTAATTTCTTCATTTAATAAATCTTCTCCAATCATTTTAAATGGTGTATGAATTAAATTATAGTCATTAACTTCTTCTATTTTTTTATCAAAATCTTTAATTTCATTAATAGATTTTAATTCTATTTGATTTACTGTTGTATTATTTATTTGTTGAGATTTTTTTTTATTTTTTTTCTTACTAAATTCTTTAATTAATATATTGTTATTTTGTTTATTATGATCTTGTTTATTGTTATTATCTTGTTTTTCATTAACAAAATTATTATCATCATATATTTGTAATATGTTAGAATTTTCTTCTTCAAGTGGAGAATAAAAATTATTATTTTTAGATTTTAAAATATTATCATTTAAATTTTTATTATTAATTCCTACAAATTCATTAATAATTCCTTCTATAAAATTAATACTAGAAGTTTTTCTTATATTATCTTTATATTCATTAACTTTATCTTTAGAACTAAAAGAATTAATTTTTGTAATAGGTATTGAATTTAAATCATTACAAGTAAATGAACTTACTTTTATTAATTTTATTGGCGAACCTAATTCTTCAATATCTTGTATATCCTGTAAATCTTCTAAATTATTAAAATTAGTTTCTGAAGAAATAATATATTGTACTTTATTTTCATTATAATTATTAAAGTCTTCCTTAATCTGATTTTGTAACAATCGTCTATTTTTTTTATGTGACTTTAATTTTTTATATTTAAATTTAGATGTGGTTAAAGGAATATCATCATCTGTATCAACAATATCTGTAAATCCTGTACCATTTTCATTAATATCTATTGTATTTTGGTCGGCAGTATTATTTTGAGTTTGATTAGAATTACTTTTCATCTATAATATATTTATAAAAAAAATTATAATTTACAGTCAAAATTTGTTATAAAAAAATAAATTTGTTTATAGATATTGTTTTTTTAATTCATATATATCATTAGTATTATCTCTGTATAATGAATCCATATGATATATTGTTATTTCATGTTTTTCATAATTAGATACATCATATTTTAATAAATTTTTTTCAGATAATTGTGCAATCATTTTACTTTTTATTAAATTTATATTTTCATTATCAATATCTATTTTAGATGCTTTAATCGAATTATTTAATTTTGTTCTTATATATGACATTTTTTATTTACAATAATTATTATTTAATATATATATAATTGTAAATATTCAATTTTTATAAAAATTTGAATATTTGATTAAATATGAAGATTTTCATCATTATAGAATGGAAGAATCTATTAGTATTGAAAATATAAAGGAATTAAATTTTATTCCTATTAAAACAATCGATTTAGAAAATGGAATTAATAAAGTAATTATTCCAAATAAAAATTTTACTTATCTATTAGATAGATTAATTTATAATAAAGTTAACGATAATAATTTATTTTATGATAGTAATATTAATACTGAATTAGAAAATATAAGTGATACATCTAATTCAGATAAAACAGATATATTTCAAGCAAAATTAGTAGCATTATTTATGATTTTACTTTTTGTAATATTATATTCTGAATTTATTATTTGTGATATATATTTTGGATTAAGTGATACAAGTTGTGCTAGACAAAAAGTTTCAAGAATGTCTATTGATCTTAGAACATTTTTACTTGTGCGTGGTTTTTTACTTCTTGGTTACATGTGTGAAATATTTTTTTCAATACCTTTAATTTGTACTAAAACATTGTTATGTTGTGGATGCTTTCAATTTTCAATTTTTATTTTAATAGCATTATTTTTAACTGCATGGAATATAGTTGGATCTGTTTTATTCTGGGGTTACATGGATACATCACAATGTTCAAACGAAATTTATGAATATACTTTTGCTTCTTTAATAATTATGTTAATTTCAAATCTATGTTCAATAAATTCAAATACAAGTTCAAAAAATAATAAGTAAAAATTTGAAAAAATTTAATTATTAAATAAATTTATTTAGAGTATATAAAATGAAATTATTTACTCATAAAATTGAATCACAAACATTTGATATATATGTTGGAACTAATGCTAAAGAAAATTGGGAATTAATTAATAATTCCGATCCTTTTGATCTTTGGTTACATGTTGATGAACAACCATCTGGTCATGTAATAATTAAAGAAAAAATAACTAATAATACAGAATCAAATTATCCTAATCAAATTATTAGTATAGCAGCTAATTATTGCAAAAATCAATCTAAAAGTAAGAATAATAAAAAATTAAAAATAGTTTATACAGAAGTATTAAATATAAAAAAAGGGAAAGAAGTTGGTTCAGTTATAGTATCTAAGCCAAAATATTTATTTATATAAATAAAGATAATTTAAAATTAAAACTATGTACATCGAGTACCTTGTGTTAAAACTGGAGTTACAATTCCATTAACTGTTTTATTCTCCATAAATGAACATATAATGAGAATTCGCTTTACAATCATTAAAGACGGAAGTATCTTTTACACACTTTCCATTTAAGTTTTTTATTCTATTGATACAATTATCAACCTCACCTCCAAAATTTTCTTAGTAACTAAAAACAAATTAAAAAAGAACTAGTAATAAAATAAAAATTATTATTTTTTGATCTAACATATATATATAATATTTTTTAATTTATTATAAAAAAGTAAAAACAGAGTAAGAAAGAACTAGTAATAAAATAAAAATTAGTATTTTTGAATTAACATGTATATATAATAATATTTTTTAATTTACAATAAAAAATTAAAAATAGTTTATACAGAAGTATTAAATATAAAAAAAGGGAAAGAATTTGGTTCAGTTATAGTATCTAAGCCAAAATATTTATTTATATAAATAAAGATAATTTAAAATTAAACTTTTTTATTTAGACATTGAATACCATTGTATCCAAAACCATTTGGTATCTTAATGTTATTTACAGTTTTGTACTTCTGTTGAAAATCACAGAGTTGTTTCTTTTCCTATCATTTTACAATCCTTAGAGACGCACTTAAAATTAGTATCAGTTTTTTGTACACTTTCTATCTATGTTTCATAATCTATTGTTCAAATTATCTACACGAAACAGTGTTTATAATCTTAATAATTCCATCTTGTTTTGTAGCAGTTGGAATAATTATTGGATTTTTTCTTACTGTTCTACAATCAGTGATGACTTGCGTATAATTTGGATCTGTATCCTTTACACTTCTCCCATCTAAACTTAATAATCTTGGATAACAATTATCAACCTCACCTCCAAAATTTTCTTGGTAACTAAAAACAAAGTAAAAAAGAACTAGTAATAAAATGTAAATTAGTATTTTTTGATCTAACATATATATATATATAATAATATTTTTTAATTTATAATAAAAAATTCTTGTCAAAGTAGAATATATAAATAATGTTAGATTCAGAATTTATAATAATATTATATAAAATATTATTATCGCAAGTATTAAAAATTGTTATGGAAAGTTTAAGTAAATTAATATTATTAAATACAAAAAGATTGTTATTAGAAAATTTAAGTAATTATGATATATTAAATAGAGTGTTAGAAGTTAAAAAAAATAAATATATATATATATCAAATTATAATTTAAAAGGGAATAAAAGTATTATACCTAGTTTTTATGTAAAATTGTATAAATATTTAGATAAAAAAAATTTAATAACTGATATAAAAATAAAGAATAAGATAATAAAAGGTTTTATTAATGATATAAAAATTAAGATAAATGATAATTTATATATAGAAGTAACAAATAAAATTTTTAATGATTCCGATTTAGAATCAAAAATAGAAATATATTCAATGACAAATGATTTAGATGTAGAAAAATTAATAAAAAAAATAGAAGAATATAATTTAGATAATTAATTATAGTCAATAATTATTTTTTTTTATATAAATATTATAAAATGGAAAATAATATTGATATAAATTATAATTTAATAGAACCTCAAATATTTAGTATTCCTAAAAAAACAGAATTAAAAGATTTTGATAATTATAAAGTTTCAAACGAAATAAATAATCAAATTAAAAAACCATTAATATCAAATAATTTTAGTAATTACAGAGTAATAGAATCATCATTTGAAACAACAAATAATATGACAAGTAAACATAATGTTACTAAAGATAATACAGAAAATGAATTAAGTAAGATAGCATTTGCTATAAAAAATTTATTTTCTGAATTAAATGTTAAGGAAAGTATATTAAAAGTATTTGGTACAGATAAAATGATATTAGTAAGTATACTAGCTGTAATAAGAGTATGGGTGAAAAATACATTTCCTTATTTAAATAATTTATTTTTTAGAGAGAAATATTCATCTTTAGTAATAAATTATACATTTTATACATCAACATATTATGCATCACAAAATAGTGAAGCAGATTCACTATTATATAAATCAATATTATATTATGTAACAAAAAAAAATGTGATAGGTGTAAAATATGTATTAAATTCATCAGGAATAATAAGTCATTTTGATAAAAATTCAGAGATAAAAATAAATAAAAATTTAAATATTGATACAAAAGTAGTAACTTCAAGTACATCAACAGTTTTTGAAATAGAATTATATTCATTTATAATTAAACAAGATGGACTTCAATATTTTTTAAATAAATGTGTAGATAATTATAAAAAATATTTAATGAATACAACTAATTATACCATAGGTGCTAATTCAAATCAAAAATATTATAGTTTTCAATCATTTAACAACACAACAAATTCAATTATATATGAAGAGTCAAAATTCTTTTCAAATAAAACTTTTGATAATATATTTTTTGAAAATAAGGATATTTTTCTAAAAAAAATTAATTATTTTTGTAACAACAGAGGTGCATATAGAGAACTTGGAATACCATATTCATTAGGCATAATTTTATATGGTCCACCTGGTACAGGTAAAACTTCATGTATAAAAGCATTAGCAAATCAAACAGGGAGATGTGTTATTGATATTAATTTATCAAAATTAAAATATCAGAAAGAATTAAAAGCAGTATTTCAAGAACAAAAAATAAATAATGTAGAAATATCTCAAGATAAAAGATTATATGTTTTTGAAGAATTTGATTGTATAATAGATAAAGTTAAACAAAGAACATTAGAAACAAAAAATATAATCGATAATTCTCAACCTCAAAAAGTAATAATAACAGAAACAAAGTATGATGAGTTTTATATGCCAACAAAAACAGTAAAAGAAGAACCAATTCAATCAGAACCAAATGCTCCAATAACACTAGATACATTATTAAATTGTATTGATGGTACATTAGAGGCAAATGGTTATATAATCTGTTTAACAACAAATTTTATAGAAAAAATAGATAAAGCATTAATTAGGCCAGGTAGATTTGATTGTCATATACATTTAGATAATACTCCTCCAAAAGTAATTTTACAAATGATTAATCATTTTTATAATAAAAATAAAGAAAAAGTAGATGAGATTGAATTTTTATCAGATTATGATAATTTATTAAAACAATTAAATAATTATTGTTATTTAAACGGAAAATTAATTTGGTCACCAGCAAAAATAACTCAAATATGTTTAACATATATGGATGAACCTGATTATTTAAATAAAATTATTGCCTTTATTAAAGATAATTATCAAAATGAAGCAAAACTATTAAATTAAAACTATTAAATTAAAGCTATTAAATTAAAACTATTAAATTAATTAAAAATATATTTAAAATTTTTTTGTTTTTGATAAATTTTAAACATATGTTTAAGTAATAGATCTGAGTTAGAATTTATCATTATAAAAATAATATTTTCATATAATTTTTTAAATTCTTTTAAATTTTGTGGAAAAGTTAGAATTAAATTATTATAAAGTAATCCTTTAACATAATAATATTCATAGAAGCAAATTGATCCATAAAATTCTTCTTTATTAATAAAATCTGAATAATTTGAGTATCCATTAAGTTTGGTTAGATTAACGATTGTATTATAACTATAAATAATTTCGATAAGTATTTGACCTAATAAAATATTATTAATTTTATCAATAGATTTATCTATATTTTTAAAGAGCAAATATAAATATGTACTTAATAATTCAGTGTATGATTCATAGATACTATATTCATAATTATAATTTAAATTTTGTTTAATTTTATTATATTTTGAAATTATATCTTTTAATTCTTCATGATAATTAGATCCATCTAAATGTAAATTATGAATAAGTTCATGTAAAAGTAATTTTTCAATTTCTTCATATCTTGTTATAATTGTAATTCTTGTAGATTTAGAACAAGTATATGTTATTCCACTTACTGTAAATGCTTTATATTCTTGAATAGATTCATTTAATTTTTTTTCATTAATATGATCATGTTCATAATCTCTATCTGAAGTAATAGGTAACCAGATAACATATCTAATTTGATTTAAATTTTTAATAAACATTTTATTAATAGTAAAAAAAATTTTTGCTAAATTATTAATTTGATTAAAATCTTTTTTAAGATTGAATTCATCTTTATATAAATAAAAAAAATAAAGATTATTATATTTTATAAGAAAAATATTATTCCAGGATTTTAATTCATAAAGTTTTTTAGAATCAATTTTATTAATAAAATTATTAATATGATTTAACACAATTTTTTTAAGATCAGGGTCTGATATATTATTTTCATATTCTAATTTATTAAATAACTCATTATATATATTTTTAATTTTACTAAATAAACTACGTAAAGTTTTAATATTTGTATCTACAATATTAAAATTTATATATTTAAAATTTAATTTAGGTAAAATTTTTTTTATAATAATGATTTTATTTTCTTTAATATTAGTAACTTGCATATTTAACTATAATATTAAATAATAAAATTAATATTATTTAATTTAAGATAAAAAATTATGTTGTGTTATTTTGATTATTAAGTGGATATAATCCATTAGCAACAACAGGTAATGGTTTCATAATATCTGGTTTTGGTGCAATCCAATAACTACCTGTATATTGATCAGGCATATATAAATTACCTTGTAAAGAAACAAATGGCTTGGCAGTACTTGGTTCAACAAAATCAGAACCTAATCTATAACCACCAGAACCGTTACCACATGCTTGAGGATTTGTATAACAGTTCTCTCCACAATTTTGTTGTAAGAAACTATTATTTTTATTTTCTGTGTTATCTAAATAATTTACTAATTTATTTACTTTTTGATTTAATTGATCCGAATATGATGTATCACTATTTAAATTTATATCTAATTTATTTGGATCATTTCCATTTTGTTCAGCAGCAACTTGTGAAATAATAGTAGCTGGTAATAATTGTCCTCGATTTGGATAAGTAGATGCTACTCTAGTTGGTTGTCCCCAATATAAATTAAAATTACCAGTAGCAGTACCATTAATATCACCATTTAATTCTTTATTTTGGGCATCTGTAGCAAATAATTGAGTTAATGTTCCTGATGTCATAGTTTCTTTTATATTCTTATTTTCAGGTTCATCAGAACTTGAATTTTTTGAAGTTTTAAAAATTAAAATAACAATAACTATTACAAAAAGTACTACAATCAGACAAAAGAATGACCAAAAATATTTTGCATTAGATTTGCTATTACTATCTGTATCTGTAGTTATAGTTTGTGCATCTCCATAATAGGGATTCTGATTACTATAATTATCCATTAATAAATTAGAATTATATTTTTATTTTATAGTAAAAATAAAATAGATATATATTTTATATTAGAATGAATTTATCAATAAAAAATATAAATAATTGTAAAAATTTAAATACTGATAAAATTAAAGAACTAGCAAATAAATTAAATATAAAATTGGTTGAATCAGATAGTGAAATTATATATAATGATAATGAAAAAATAAAAATTTGTAATCAAATAAAGAAAAAAGTTAACGATACAACTCCATGTACAATATCATTATATTCTGATACAAAATTATCTTTAAAAAAACATCAATTAAATGTAGCAAATTACTTAATTAAAAATCGTGGTGTAATTGTAGTACATTCAGTAGGTACTGGTAAAACATTATCGGCAATATCAACAGCTCAATGTTTATTAATTAAAAAAATAGTTTCACATGTAATAGTAATTACTCCAACATCTTTACAAGAAAATTTTATTTCTCAAGCTAAAATGTATGGATTAACTGAAAATTCAATAGATGATAATTATACGTTTTATACAATTCAAGGAATAACTAATGCAATAGAATCAAATAATATTACTAGTCCATCAGATGCATTAATAATAGTAGATGAAGCACATAATTTAAGAAAAATTGGAGGTACAAGATTTAATTTTATTTATAAATATATTAAAAAAGCAAATAAAGTATTATTGTTAACAGCAACACCATTAATAAATTACAAACATGATATTATAAATTTAGTATCAATGATAAGAGGAGAAAAACCAATATCAATTGATAAATTTAATTTGATGTTAGATTCAACAGATCAAGCAGAATTTAAAGATTATGTATCAAATGTTTTTAGTTTTTATATAAAAGATTCTGATTTAGAAGATCCAAATTTTCCAAAAAAAAAAGTCTTAGAAATATTTTTACCTATGGATAAAAATTATTATCAAACATATTTAGGTATAGAAAATGGTCAAGTATCTAAAATACCTGACTTTAAAGGAAAAAATATACATGTTTTCTATAATGGTTTAAGAAGAGCATCTAATATTATTGATAAAAAGTCTCCAAAAGTAGAATGGATTATAAAAAAAATCAAATCTGAACCTAAAGCTAAATATATAATATTTTCACATTTTTTAAACATGGGAATAAAACCAGTTATGGAATGGCTTGAAAAACATAAAATAAAATATTCTTATGTAACAGGTGATATATCTATTAAAGAACGTCAAGAAGCTGTTGAAAAATATAATAGTGGTGAAAATAGAATAATATTTATATCAAAAGCTGGTTCAGAAGGTTTAGATCTTAAAAATACTACTTATATTATAATAATGGAATCTGCATGGAATGAGGGTTCAATAGAACAAATTATAGGTCGTGGCATTAGATATAAATCTCACGAAAGTTTAGCTGAATCAAAAAAAAAAGTTACTGTATATAAATTATATTGCATAAAACCAGATGAATACAAGGTTTTAAATAAAATTACTGATAAGTATTTATTAGAATATAATTATAATATGTTATCAGTTGATTTATATTTAAGAAATTATTCATGGTTAAAACAACAAGAAATAATTAGTTTTTATAAAATATTAAATAAATATAAAATAATGAATTAGATAAAAAAATTTTTAAATATAAAAGATAATATTGATAACATATATTATAATATAATGAATAATTCTAATCAGAGATTATTAAATCTTACAGCAGTTAATATAAATGGAAATAATTTAACTGTGGACACAAGTGTAAATCTTAGAAACTTTTTATTTTATATAAATTCAAGTAATAAAATAGGAATTTTAAAAAATAATCCACAATATACTTTAGATATAGTTGGTGATATAAATTTTACTGGTCAAATTTATAATAATGGTACAATAATAACAACTGAATCTGCAGCATTTAGTTTATGGTCGAATAATACAGGATATATATTTTATAATGGTAGTGTTTGTATTGGAACAAATTTAAATCCTTCTCCATATTCTTTTTATGTTAATGGTACATCATATTTTGTTTCTCAAGTAACAATTAACAATAATTTATTAGTAAATGGAAATATAACATGTCAAAATATAAATACATCTGGTACAATAACTACTAATAATTTAATAGCAACTGGAACAACAAATCTATCAGGATTAACTTCAACTTCAGCAATAAATACAGCAGGTTTAAATATAACATCTGGTAATTTAAATATAACATCTGGTAATATTATTGCCTATGGATCATCAATTAGTTGTGATAGTATATATATATTAAATCAAACAACATTTTCATCAAATATGATTTTTGAAAATAATGTAAGTATATTAGGAAAGTTAACATGTCAGGATAATATAAATGTAAATAATAAATTTTTAATAAATAGTTCAAGTGGTAATTTAACAACATCAGGTTCAATTACAGCTGGTAATTCATTAATTGTCTTAGGTACTTTAAATGTTGGAGGATTTACAGAATTATCAAAAGTAAAAATAAATAATGATTTGGATATAAATGGTAATCTTTATGTAAATAGTGGATCAACTGAATTATTTGAATTAAATGTAAATAGTATAGCTAATTTAAATTCAAATGTAATTATAGATTCAGGAAATGTAATATTTAGTAAAGACTTAGAATCTGTAATGATAAACTATACAACACAATCAGTAAATTCAAATAGTGGTGCATTAACGGTAACGGGTGGGGTTGGTATTGAAGGTAATTTATATGTTGATGGAACTATTAATTCTCAATCTGGTGATTCTGTTTTTAATGAAATTACTATAAATAATGATTTAACAGTAAATGGCATTTCAACATTAAATTCTAATGTAAAAATTTATGGTACAACTACAATTTATGAAGATTTGATATGTGATTATCCAGGTGGAACAATTACTGCAGCTACCGGATTAAATGTTGGAAAATCATCAGGAGATTTATCTTTAACAGTGGATAAATCTGGAAATATTCAAACAATTGGAAATTGTAATATAGAAGGAAATTTAGATTTAGGTGGTAATATAAGTATACAAGGAAATTTAACTTTAGCAGGAACAGCTGGAAATTTTTCTGGAGGAATTATTACAAATTGTAGATTTATTGAAGATAATTTATCTACATATGATATATACACATCATATTCAGGTAGTACATTTATAATTGTAGATCATACAATTTTAAATACAATTAATTTACCAAGTACAGCTACAGTTGGTACATATTATAAATTAGTAATTGGACCTAATTTTAATTCACAAGTTGGTAATAATGTAATAATAACTTATTATTCTTCATCACCAACAGTTAATATTTTTGGTATGATAGATAACGCGGGCATATATACATCTATTGATTCAGATTCAACTACAATAACTTTAAATTCAAATGTATCTGGAGATTTTATAGAGATAACAGGTGTATTAGTCGACTCAATAGGAACATTTGGTTATTATATAAATGCTAAAAGTTCACAATCAACTGGTTTTATTTCAAGTTAAATATATTTTTAAAAAATAATAAGAATAAAATACAAGATGTAAAAAAGTTTATATTTTTAACTTATATATATATATATAGATATATATGTTATCAACAAAATATGTAATTAAAAGTTTAGCAGTTAAAACAAATAATGTTCAAACAGAAAATTGTTCAGCTATAAATATAAATACTAATAGTTTACAGAATTTAAAAAAATTAGGTATTAATAAATCAATTCCTAATTATACATTAGATGTAAATGGAACTATAAATTTTACTGGTTTATTATTACGAGATGGTGAACCATATAGTGTGGGTTTAGGTTATTGGAATAAATTTGGAAATAATATACATAATGCAAATTCTGGTAGAGTAGAGATAAATCCAGGATGTACTTTTGTATTACTATCTAAAGCAAATATGGAAATTAGTAATAATACTTTTTTTTTAATAAAAAATTCTACAGCCAATCCATATAAAGTAACATCTGGTGAATTTGCAACTTTAAGAGGTAGTTTAACAAATACAACAATTCAAAATCAAATTAATACAAATCAAGCAAGTATTTCAACAATAAATACAAAAATAACTAAAATTTCATATAATAGTAGTACCTTAACAACATCTATATTTAATAATTTTGCTTTACCTAGTTATAATGCTGGTGTTTTAAAATGTAGTGGTCCAACAGGTATAATTGTTTCAGGACAAATAGTTAATAATGATATCACAAATGGAACTATTCAAAATTCTAAATTAGCAAATAGTACTATATCAGGAGTACCTTTAGGTAATAATTTATTTGGATTAATATTTGATCTTGGATTATCTTTATTATCTGGTACTAATAATTATAATGGATCTGTAACTCAAATTGTTTCAGTAAAAGATATAGTTCCTAGCATGATAAAAAATGGATTTTATACTGGTTCAAATCGATTTGTTTTAGAAAACGGAGAATTAGGAGATGCTAAAGCAAGAAGTATTACTGGATCAAATAATATATTAGGTATTCAAGGTGCATCATCAGGCAATTCAAAAATTAATATTGGAACCACAGGAGTTACAATAATCAATATTGGTAACTCAAGTTCAACAGTTAATATACCAGGAACAACAAATATTACAAATGAACAAAATTTAAATGTTAAAAATAAAACAATTTCATTAAATGTTCCAACTCCACCAGCAACAGTTCCAGGATCAGAAATTGGTGCTGGTATAATAATTGATTATAATAAAAATGGAACTTTAGCAGAATCGTCTATGTTATTAAATAGTTCTGGATCTTTTCAATTTACAAGTCCAACTAATTCTGGAGATTTAACAAATTCGATTGCTGTGGATACAATAGTACCAACTGAATCAAATACAAGTAAAATTATTTATTTAGGAAATCCAAATAGTTTAGATACAATAATAAATTTTCCAACATCATTGCTTAATCCTCCTTTTCAAGTTAATTCTAGCGCAATGGTAACAAATTTATGTGCAAATTATTTAGGTAATACTACTGGTACATTAAGTGCATGTTTAAATCAACCAGGGTATAGTACTTTTATTATTAAGGATGGTTCAACAACTATAAATCAAACGGCAACTATTGTACAAGATTCTTTTACATTTCAAGCAGGAAATGGTATAAATTTTATCTCATCATCAGGTTCAAAAACATTAACAATGTCAGTTGTTGATTCACAAATTTATTCAGCAGGTCAAAATATATTAATAGATAATACAAATTATCCAAATGTAATAAGTACAACACCTTACTTAATTTTAGGAGATTTATATAATAATATTGTAATTGATAATCAACTATCAACAAATATCATTAATAATTCCTTAACAACAAATAATATTATATTAGGACAGGTTTCTTTAACAAATCTTCAAAGTGGATCATATAATATAGGTATTGGTTATAATACTGGTTCAACTTTAGAATCTGGTCAATATAATATATTTATTGGTGCAAATACAGATGTTTCAGATTCATCAATTAATAATTCAGTTGCAATAGGTAATAATGCTCAAATTATGGAAAGTGGTGAAATAGTATTAGGAGGAGAATATTCAGAGGGTAATTATCATTTAGTTAATTGTCCTGGAGATATGAATATTTATGGAAATACATCATTAGAAAATTTGACAGTATCAGGAACAACAATATTATCAAGTACTCTTAATGTTACAGGAACAACAACATTATCAACTTTAAATGTAACAGGAGTAACAACATTAACAGGAGCTTTAAATGCAAACGGAGGTATATATGGTACAATACAAACTGCTAATCAACCTAATATAACAACAATTGGGCAGTTATCTAGTTTAATAGTAACAGGTAATATTACTAGTCAAAATAATATAAATGCATTCGGAAATATTAGTGCTTCTGGTAATATAAGTGGAACTAATTTGTCTGGTACATTAACAACCGCAGCACAACCTAATATAACATCAGTTGGAACATTATCAAATTTAAATGTAACAAATACAGTTACTGCAGCTAATTTGTCTGGTACATTAACAACCGCAGCACAACCTAATATAATATCAGTTGGAACATTATCAAGTTT
>Ga0214923_10002834_pt1 | contig 22472 bp, 9 predicted proteins | sample LL1510_MetaG_FD_177993 | JGI IMG/M metagenome (GOLD analysis project Ga0214923, IMG submission 177993) | Freshwater microbial communities from Lake Lanier, Atlanta, Georgia, United States - LL-1510 | ecosystem: Environmental > Aquatic > Freshwater > Lake | place: USA: Georgia | collected 2015-10-15
AATAATAATATAATGTATATAATAATAATATAATGTATATAATAATAATATAATGTATATAATAATAATATAATGTATATAATAATAATATAATGTATAATAATAATTTATTTAATAATATTCTAATAATTTATCTAATGATAATATATTATACATAATAACTATTTTATTTAAATCTTTTAGGATTAAATACCCAAGCACATAATTCTTTTAAAAAGATATAATTGATTTATATTATTTACATTATGTTAATAATAAGATAACTATTTATTTTATTAATTTATTATTTATGATATTTCATATTTAATAAACTTAAAATTTTATTAAATTTATCATACATATCTTTATTTGTTTCATCGCAAATAATTGAATATATTATATTATGTAATAACCATTTTTGGGTAATAATTTGGATGATAATAAATAATTAAAACTATATTTATTATCATCCAAATTATTATCATTAATTAAAAGTACTGATAATTCACATCCTTTTATTATTTTTTTCTAAAGAATTAATTAAATATAATAAACATGTATAATTTGTTTTATTATATAAATATATTCTTGTTGATTAATTTTTATTTGTTACAATAATATTAATTTTTAATTTAAATTTATCAACTAGTGATTTAATATCATTAAATTATTCTGGTGGCTTTGTAAGTGCTGGAATACAAAGTAATATATCAGATGGTCGTTTAGTTGATTTGTATTTTGATATAAAATCAAGATATTTTCCAAATAGTAAAGTATATTATCAAGACAATCAATTATTACCACAAATTGCAACTAATAGTAACGAAAGCTCAAAAGGTGTATGTTTAAAATTAGACAATAGTAAAACATTTACCAATTCTTTTATAAAAATTACTAATTATAGTTTTAAGATTACAAATTAAATATCATTAAAATATTAAATACTAAAATTATAAACACTATAAATATTAATAAAATTAAATATAATTGTAAAAAGCGATTTTTAAATATTAGAGATTAGCAATTAATTATATTTATATAAATGAAAATACATTTATATAATTTTCTTTCTTACAAAAATAAATCATTTAATTTGAAAACAATGGTTTACTATTAAACCTATCAGTCAGTTACTGAAAAACAATAGTAACAAATATATAGTAATTTAAAATAAAATAAAAATTATAAATACACTTTATATTTATATATTATATATTATTTATATATTATTTATTATATATTATTTATATTTAGTAATCTTCTTCTTCTATATCTTCTAATAATTCTTCTAGTTCTAAACTTCTACATATCAAAAAAAGAAGTTCTTTAATCTAATTTTTTTGGACATATATATTCAAACTTATATTTATTACAAACATTTATATCTTCTTTAGATAATTCATCAATTCTATTTTTATTTTGTTTTTTATTACTTTTTTAGTTGTTTTATCAAAAACTAAGAATGTTTTTAGATGTATATAGTTACCATATTGAATTTTTTTATTATTATTGTAGGAATATTTATATTTAAAATATTAGATAATTTTTGCTTTAAATCTTTATCTTTATCTTTTTTCTTTATCTTTTTCTTTTTTCTTTATCTTTTCTTTATCTTTTTTCTTTATCTTTTTTCTTTATCTTTTTTTTTTTTTTTTTTTTTTTTTTTTTTTTTTTTTTTTTTTTTTTTTTTTTTTTTTTTTTTTTTTTTTTTTTTTTTTTTTTTTTTTTTTTTTTTTTTTTTTTTTTTTTTTTTTCTTTATCTTTTTTTTTATCTTTTTTTTCTTTATTTTTATTTTTATCTTTTTTCTTTATTTTTTTTCTTTATTTTTTTTCTTTATCTTTTTTCTTTATTTTTATCTTTATTTTTGTCTTTTTCTTTAGTTCCAGATTGTTTAAGACCTTTTCTTTACAGTTTTATTAAATGAATTACAAACCAATTGGAACCAAGTAAATAACAAAACTTAGTTAAATATTATAAAACAATTATTAAATAAATATAATATTGAAAGTAAAAAATTTTTTATTTAGAGAAAATAGAAAATAGAAAATATATTAAAACATAAATTATAATTTTAATAATCTATAACTTCATCTTCATTCATTTCTAAAAATATATCAACATTTTTTTGAAGGTATATATTTAATTTATTAATAAATAATTCTATATTATTTACTTTATCTTCTAATACATACTTTATTTTAATTTTATTATTTCCATATATTTCTAACTCTTTACTAATATCGTAAAAATAATCTGATATATATTGTGGTAGTTTTTCATATTTATTTAATTCTTCCATAGTAAAACTTATACTGTTTTGATTTTTGGGTTTATTTTTAGAACAATATTTATAAAATTTATATATTAATTCGTGATGTTCTGAATATGTTGTAAATAAATAATTTTTTATTGATTGTTTTATTGATATATCATTTTTATCTATATTTAATTCATAAAATATTGGTTTTATTGAATCTAATGTTAAAATACAATTATATATTTTTTTATTATTATATCTTTTATAATTATCTTCATAATCAGAAGTGCAATTTAATATCATAAAATTATTTAATATTGACTCACACATTATATTATTAAAATTTAGTTTGTTAAATTGTGGTTTAATTATAAAATAAATGACATAATTTGTAGAATGTCCTATTATAGTATATTCATTTATTATTATAAAATTTTTATTTTTCTTTCCGAAACATATTTTATGAAATATATTATATTTCATATTTTCAATTTGTAATTTGTCAGTTATATATTTTTTATAATTGTAGTATATTGTATTAACATGTTCTACACTATTGTAATGATTTTTTATACTTTTTCTTATTTCATCATATGAATTATGATTCAAATTACATTCTGTAAAACAATTATGACAAATACATTTATTTTTTTCTGTATGTTCCATATCTATTCTATCAAAACAAGAATCATAACAATACATAATAGAATAAATATCCATTATTGATATATCACAATAAGAACCATCATCAATTAATTTAATCATAAAAAATAATACAACGCATTCCAAAGGACATAAAGGAGGTAATTTATTTATTTTTAAATATTTTATTATTTTACTTTGAATATTCAACATAATATCTTTAAGGATACTTGTATATTTATAATATTTTGTATTTTCATTCGTATCAAACATTAATAAAGGTATTTCACTATTATTTATTTTTTTTTTATTGTTATCATCTATTTTTCTTAATTTTTTATTGTAATCTCCATACTTATAATATGAAATATTTTTATTAGATAATTTTTTTAAAATAGTAATAAATTGGTCTTTATTATTTTCTTTATTTTCTTGATTGTCTATTATTTCATTTTCTATTATATTTAACATAAGATGATACATAAAAACCCAATAACGAACTATGTGATGTCCCCAATCTATTATAGATTTTGTATTTTTATTATCAGGTAATAATTTTTTATAATTGTTTGGTTCTATAATTTTATCATTAATTTCGATAAATATATTATCATTATTTTCTATATAATTTTGTACATTTATCAATTTCTTATGACACTTTATACATTCTAATCGTGGTTGTATTTCTTCATCTTCATCGATACCTAATTTTATAAATCTATTACAAATATCATCATTATTTTTTTCAATACCTATATAAATTGATTTTTTTTGCCTTGTTATTGCTACATGTAATAATGAATCATAAACTAAATTACATTTTTTTTTACTAAATCTCGTAAGTGTTTCTTCTGTAATTCCTAGTACAAACACTACTTCACAACCATTTCCTTTTGATGCATGTATAGATAATATTCTTGATGAATTTTCAGATTCTTTTAAATTTATTGATTTACCCTCATCTGATTTATGTAAATATATATATTTATAAAATTTATTATCTTTAATTTTATCTTTCCAAAATCCATTTTGTTTCAATACTTCTTGATAATTAATATCATTAAATTTATTAATCCAATAATTTTGAATTCTTGTTTCTAACATAGTTGCAAATATATTTTTTGATAAAATTGAAAATATAAACATAAAATTATTTGGTAAATAATTATACTTATTTATTTCTTTATCCATAAATGATATAATTTTTTCAATAACTCTATCTATTTTAGGATAGTCAAATTCACTTGTATATATTTTAGGAACTTCAAAAATATTATAAGGAATAATACTATTTTCATGCGTATATTTACACAACTCATCACATATTTCGGTAATTTGAGGTAATCCGTATTTTTCAAAAGGAATAACATCGTTTACAAACTTAATAAAATGTTTATTATGAAAACGCAAAACTTTATTTATACCATTACTTCTTTTAATATTAAAATCTAAATTATTTATATCTATATACGTGTAAATATTATGTTCTCCCCATATACTTTGTAATTTATCTCCAATAACATAAACATCAATATTTGTATACTTTATTATAGTATTAAATGCTTCAATATATGATTCACATAAATCTTGGGCTTCATCAATAATAATTAAACATTTTTTATTAAGAGATGGTTTTTTATTGGCATAATTTATTTTACTATCTTTTATTGAAAGATACCCATTTCTAATAGTTTTAACAATTCCCTTAAAATAATCATTATGTTTTATAATTTTATTTTTATCAACAATAGCATAATTAAATGAATCAATAGTCCCAATTATAATTATTATTTTATTTTTTCTTTCTTTATGATAATAAGATATTTTATATTGTTTTTCATTATTATTATCATTTTCTAATACTTCTAATGTATTCAAATGACCTCTCATTTGTTGTTCTTTTAATTCATTATAAATAACTTCTTTTGCAGAATGCATTTTTGTAAGATAAATATATGTTTCTTTTTCAATAAATCTTTTATCATTTTGTATAAGTTGTATACTTTCATATGTTTTTCCACACCCTGCTCCTCTCTGATTAAAATATATAATGCCTTTTTCTAATTGTTTTTCAAGAGTAATTACTTCAATAATACAATCATCACATGTTCTATTACGAATACATTCTAATTGTATTTTTTCTAAATCACAATTAGTAAAAGATTCTATTATATTTTTAGCATCTAATTCAAACCATGGGTCAGGTCTATTTTCTGTTTGTGTTTTATGTGTATTATATATTTCAAATATACATAATATATCATTATCTTCTATATATGCTATATCTGCTATTCTTTTAACATCATTATAATCAAATTTATATTCATCTATAATTAATGAACTTTCTGAAATCTCAGGAATATCATATTCTTCTACCTTATGACATTTATTACATGTACTTTTAATTGTTAATTGTATTTTATTTTTAAGAATATATTTTAATAATAGTTTTGCATTTTTATGAATTTGTGATTCATTTGGACTACTATAAAAATTGCATTTTATATCTTCTTTACAATGTGCGAAATGATGACGTCTTATATTTCCTTGACGAATAATAACATCATTTCCACAATCAATACATATAAACTCATCCTGTTTATTTGCATTTAATGGGTCTGTATATTGATTTGTTTTTTTATTAATTGCACCTAATAAAATTAGTTCAGACATCTATATTTATATTTTATTCTTATTCTTATTCTTATAGATTATTAAACTACACTTTATCTTTCTATATACATAATAAAAATATATATAAACTATCCAATGAATTTATTTATATATATTTTTATTATGTATATAGAAAGATAAAAGTGTAGCTTTAAATATTTAAGATATAAAATTAAATAGGACTTGTAATTTGAAAATTAAAATTAGTAAATTGTAAATAATTATTAAAATCAATATATGTTGTCCCAAATTTATTAAAATTTGGTACAATTTCATATCCAATATTTTGTAATAATGTAGATATAAATGTTGTTAAATTATAAAAATTAGTAGATAATGATAATTTTATAGTATCATTTTTTACAAGATTTATACTTGATGATACAGATAATATATTAAAATTATATAATTCAAAACTTACTGATTTAGAAAAAAATGGATACATTATTTCAGAATTATTATTTTTTATATTATATGGTTCATTATTTTTTAATATATTACTACTAATTAATAGTTGTAATGGTAATATTAATGTATTATCATAACTATAAATTTTACTTCGAAATGTATATAATTCTTTAACATAATAAACTAAATTAAAAATTTCTTTAATCTTTATTGAATAACTAATATTTATATTAATTGGAGAATTTCCTATATATTTAATTGAACCATCATTTGAAATAATAAAATTTCTATTAAGAGGAGATATAGAAAAAAAAGGGCAAATAAATTGTGTAATCTTAGAATTATTATCTAATAAATATAAAGTATTATTATTTAATGATAAATTATAAATAAATGATTTATTACTAGTTAGTTTATCACTACTTAATTTATCACTACTTAATTTATCACTACTTAATTTATCACTACTTAATTTATCACTACTTGGTTTATCACTACTTAATTTATCACTACTTAATTTATCACTACTTGGTTTATCACTACTTAATTTATCACTACTTGGTTTATCACTACTTAATTTATCACTACTTGGTTTATCACTACTTAATTTATCACTACTTGGTTTATCACTACTTAATTTATCACTACTTAATTTATCACTACTTGGTTTATCACTACTTAATTTATCACTACTTGGTTTATCACTACTTAATTTATCACTACTTAATTTATCACTGCTTAATTTATCACTACTTGGTTTATGACTACTTAATTTATCACTACTTGGTTTATCACTACTTAATTTATCACTACTTAGTTTATCACTACTTGGTTTATCACTACTTGGTTTATGACTACTTAATTTATCACTACTTGGTTTATCACTACTTAATTTATCACTACTTAGTTTATCACTACTTGGTTTATCACTACTTAATTTATCACTACTTGGTTTATCACTACTTGGTTTATCACTACTTGGTTTATCACTACTTAATTTATCACTACTTGGTTTATCACTACTTGGTTTATCACTACTTGGTTTATCACTACTTGGTTTATCACTACTTGGTTTATCACTACTTGGTTTATCACTTGGTGATATATTAAATGTTATTTGTACATTAATTAAATTTAGTTTAAGAACTACCAAATAAGGATTTGGTGAAATAAATGAAGTGGGATCTAATATAATTTGATTTAAAGAATCCGAGGATGAATATTGCCAATTTACAAATGTTTGATATTCAGATGGATATATAAAATTTAATTTATTCCACGCATTTTGTGACATATACATAGTTGTTTTTTCTACAAATATAAGAATAGTATAATTAGAATCAAAATTAAATTCAATAAAATTAACTGTAAAATCATTTGTTTCAAAATGATTTTCTGTATTTAAAACACCATAATAATTTGTAGTTAAAGAATCTTGTATTATAGAAATATTTGATGATGTATATATAAAATTATCTAAATCATAGCCTATAGAATAAGTTGCTGAACTACCATCTTTATTAAATGTTATATTTATAGCATATTGATTACTGTTATAATTAAATATTCTTTGATATTGATTATTAGCAAAAGGTTGAATAATATTAATATTATTATTATTTTCTGATAAAAACATTGTATTTAGTATTTATATTTTATAAATTATTTTAATTTATAAAATTATTTTTATTTATTATTATCTTACTAATAAAATTAATTAATTTATTTTGATTTTATCAAAGAAATATATAATATTTTTATTTAAATTGAAAATGAATATGTTATTCTTTATATAAGAGATATTTAGCAAAATTAAAATTATTTTGAAATCATAAAAAATGTTAATATCAACATTTACAAATAGTATAGAAAATTATTTTAGTATGTATGATAAATCAATATTAAATAAATTATATGATTTAAATCATAAAAATTAAAATTAATATAAAAAGTTATTAAAGATATACCAAAGAAATATGAAAATATAATTAAAAACTTATAATAAACAAAAATATGTAACTTTTAATAAACATTAAAAATTATTTATAATTTGAGTATTTAAATCGGTATTTTAAATGTACAAAGTGCAAACTAAAACAAAATTAATAATTATTTTTATATTATTTTCAATTGAAAATTAAAATTAGTAAATTCTAACAAATGTTGCAAACTAAACAACGTTTTAACTGCATTATAATTTTTAATTCTTGCTGGTCCAACAATTGTTTGTAAATAAGTACTCATATTGCGGTATGGAGGATGTATATAAGTATATATAAAATTTAAATTTATAATATCATTTGGATTAAGTTCGATATTAAATGAATTATTATTTAATAATAAATTATAATTAATATACGACATGAATGTATTATTTGAGGAGGAGTTATTAACAGTTTGAAATGGATAACTGATTAAATTAGAATTTATTGAATATTCCTTAGAATTTATAAATACATCACATAATATTTGTGGTGTTAAAACGGCTATTGGGTCGATATCAGTAAAAATATAATTAGTAGCCTTACCACCACCAAGCATAACTTTATAAGTTAAATTTATAGTTTCTTTAATATTCATTGAATAATTAAAAGTTATTTTAATAGGAGAAGTTCCTACATATTTAATTGAAGAACCATTATTATCTGAAACAATAATAAAATCATTAGTAGGAGGAGATATATTATTAGAAAAAGGTAAATTAAACAAATAATTTGTTTGATTATAATCTAAGGAATATAAATTATTATTTAATGAAATGTTATAAATAATTGGATTATTTGTATTAGGTGTATTAGTTGTATTAGTTGGATTAGTTGGTATATTAGATTTAATTTGTACAAAAATTAAATTTCCTTTAAGAACCAAATAAGGATTTTGTGAAATAAATAAAGTTGGATCTAGTATAATTTGATTTAAAGAATTCGAAGATGAATATTGCCAATTTACAAATGTTTGATATTCAGATGGATATATAAAATTTAATTTATTCCATGCATTTTGTGACATATACATAGTTGTTTTTTCTACAAATGTAAGGATAGTATAATTAGAATCAAAATTAAATTCAATAAAATTAACTGTAAAATCATTTGTTTCAAAATTATTTTCTGTATTTAAAACACCATAATAATTTGTAGTTAAAGAATCTTGTATTATAGAAATATTTGATGATGTATATATAAAATTATCTAAATCATAGCCTATAGAATAAGTTGCTGAACTACCATCTTTATTAAATGTTAAATTTATAGCATATTGATTACCGTTATAATTAAATATTCCTTGATATTGATTATTAGCAAAAGGTTGAATAATATTAATATTATTATTATTATTATTTTCTGATAAAAACATTGTATTTATAATTTTAAAATCAGTCATTTTCTTTATTTATAAAATTATTTTTATTTATAAAATTATTTTTATTTATAAAATTATTTTAATTTATTACCAGTAGAAGTTCCACAAAAATCATCTATTTCAATCATATCTTTAGTTTTAAATATTTTATATATAAGTTCGCACATTTCAGGTTTTGTCATAGTATTTAAATAAATTATTTTAATCATATTATTAGATGTAAGTGTATTTTTATGGGGTTCAAGTTTATTATATATATTTCCAGTTTTTATTTTCATAATAACATTCCATAAATTTTCTATTTTTTCATTTTCTGTTTGATTTTCTATATTTTTAAGATAAGGTTTTAATGCCCTATTTTTTATAGCTAAATCAGATAAGAATTTGTATAATTCAATATCATTTGGTAATGGAAGTTCATCTAATTTCCATATAATACTTCCATTATCATTAACTTGTTTAGATAAAACATTAATTACAAGATTCATTAAATCAGGTTTAGTCCATGTTGTACAAACTTTTCCTGATTTTTGTCTATTACCTTTTTCTTGGGGGTTATAATCAGTTGTATCTTTAATACAAAATTGATCATTAGTTGGGTTATACAAGCCATAATAACCATAGGGATTATCTATTAATTCTTTATTTTTCTTGTTTTTAATTTCTAGATATTGTTGATAAATATCACTATCACAATCATTCCACACCCTTATATCGGTGTTAAAACATCTTAATTTTTGATTAGGAATATTATATAAGTTATCTGTAGAGTCTAATTCTAATAAGGAAGAAATAATTATTTTGTTTGTAATATTAATAATAAAAGAATTATAATATTCTAATATTAATTTTCTTTGATTAATATTTGTTGTTTTATTAAAAAATTTGGCCGCTATAGAATTTTCTAAAATAAATTCTTGTATTTGAATAGGTAATTTATTAATTAAATTACGAAGAGTATCAATATTAGTACATTTAAAAATATCTTTAATTATTTTTGGTCGTTGAGATATAAAAAAATTAATTACAAGTTGCTTAAAATTATTACGTAAATTATCATTAATAAATAAATTTTTAGTATAATATTCTATTGAAAAATTACTATTTGTATTTAAATAAGAAACTAAAAAATATAAATTTTTATCTTCTCTTAAATATGAAATTATACCAAACTTATTATAAATAATTAAATTTTCATTTATTATTTTTCCCAAAGCTGTTAGTATTTCAAAAATTTTATATTTTGATAATTTACTAATTAAATTATCATAATTTTCTATAAATGTATATTGATATATTTTTTTAATATCCAATATAATATTTTCTATATTATTATTTGCGTAAAATAATTGATATGTACTATAATCTAAATCTTTATTATTTAGTTTTTCTGTAATTAATTTAATTGGAATACCATCACATTTATATTCACATTTTAAATATTCACATTCTCTAGAATAATCATCTTCCAAAGTATTATTACGCTCATAATTTAAAGCACAATCAAAAGATGCTTCTTTAATTAGTCGTTCCATACCTTTTATTGAAAAATCTTTTTTCTCAGATATTTCATACATAAATAATTGTATACTAATAATATCTTTATTTATATCTTTATTTATATCTTTATTTATATCTTTACCTTTATCTTGTATTTTGGGTATAGCAACATTTTGATATATTTCTATATTTATAGAATTAGAATTATTATTTAATAATTTTAGTATAGCATTATGGGAATCGATACGAATACCTCTAGCTATAGCTTGCGCAATTTCAGAATAATTAAACCATGGAGTTTGAATTTCTATAATTTGTATGTTTTTAAAAGTATATCCTTCAGAAATTTTTCTGGAACCCAAAATTACTTGAATTAATTTTCCTTCACAATTAATATCAGAATTAAACTTTTTAATTAATTTAGTAGTTTGATTACTATTTGTATTAGATAAACTAATATATCTTGATTTATAATTACTACTACTTTCAATTTCATTACCTTTGGCTTTAAAAAATCCAAAAAGTTCTAATATTAATCCAAATAATATTAAACCACTTCCTTCAATATATTCATTATATACAAATATACATTTATTAGGAGAATTTAATATATTTTTAATAGTTGATGCATATGTACAACTAAATTTTTTTAAATTATTTAGTTTTTCTTCTTCAGAACCAGAACCAATTATTGTTATTAATTCGGAACTCAAACTATATTTAACCATATAATCATTTTTAAATTTATTATTTAAAGAAATATTTCCTTTTATTTTGTTTTTGATAATATACTTATTAAACCCCTTAGAACCATAACTACCATCTGGAAATACAAATAATGAAGCTTGTCTAGAATTAATATAAACACCTTTTTCTATAGTATCTTCATTATAGGCTTCTATATATTTTTTAGTTTGGAAAGAAGACATAGTTAATGGAAATACATTAAATTTTTTAAGTTTTCCTATGGGTTTGCCCATATATGTTTTTGTAATTTTATCATTTTTCATATTTTTAAGAAATGATACATGACCCTTAAATATTGATTTTAATTTATTAGCTTTTTCTTTATTTTTAATTACTAATATATCTTTATTTGTTTCATCTTCTTTTAAATATTCTGTAATAAAATCTTCATTTAATGGTAATTGTTTATTTAATGGTAATAATAAATTCATTACTGCAGCAATTTCTGTTATATCATCTTTCATAGGTGTACCTGATAAAAATAATATTTTACAATTTTTTACTATATGTAAAAATCGATGAAATTCTTTATATAAATCTAAACCAATATAATTTTTTATTGAATGATTTTGAATTCTTAAATTATGCACCTCATCTATTATTATAAAAAAATTATTATACTTACTTTCTATACTTAAATTTGACATTTCTTTTAATTGTTTTGCCCAAATTTCAAATGTACCAACATGGTAAAATGTACTATATGATTTTTTTATACGATGTGCTTGTTGCATTACTGTTAAATTTTCATAATTTTCAGGTTTATATCTACCATCTGTACATTTTTCTATTAAATCATTAATAAAATTTTTTATTAAACCCTCACCTTTTGCAAGATATAAAACTCCTTTCATTTTACCCTCAGACCTTATTTGTTCAGCTGCCCCAATTGCTGAACATGTTTTACCTGTATTATGAGTTACTGTAAAATCACCAAGTAAAAATCTTCTATTAGAGTCTATATTTAATCCCCAACCATAATATTTACGTATTCCTATATATTTAACTTCTATATTATTATTATAATCATAATCATAATTATAATTACTACTACTAATACTACTAATACTACTAATACTACTAATACTACTAATACTACTAATACTACTAATACTACTAATACTACTAATACTATTACTATTATTATTATTACTATTACTATTATTATTACTATTATTACTATTACTATTATTACTATTACTATTATTACTATTACTATTATTACTATTACTATTATTACTATTACTATTATTACTATTATTATTATTGTAACTACTATTACTATTACTATTACTATTACTACTATTATTATTGTAACTACTATTACTATTATTATTATTTGTAATATTTTTTGTATATTCTGAATATATTAAAGATGGAATATATTCTAAATTTCCAGAAATTGTTAATATGTTATATATATAAAAATTTGTTTTATTATATGAACTAAATTTTGATACATTTGTTTTTTGAATTTCTTTTTTACAATTAAAACCTAAGGATCTACATAAATAACATACTTGATTGGCTAAATTATTAGATTTAAAATATAATTGTAAATTATATGATAAATCTAATAATTGTTTTTTATTATCTATGATGCCAGCTAATAATTTTAATCTACAATTTTTATCATTTATTATATATTCAGTAGATATTTCATCATTTTCATTTAATTGTAATCCATATAAATATGGATCTATATTAGTATCTCTTTTTTCCCAATTAACTCCTCTGCATTTATATCCTTTTAAATATGATTTTTCTTTGTCAGATAATTTAATATAATCTGATACTTTAATATCTATTTTATTATTATTATAATAATCATATTTTAAAATAAAAGCATAATTTTCTAATTCATCATAACTTCCTATTCTAGTTCTTAATGTTTTAGTATTTTTATCAAACCATTTTAATACACAATTTTTATTTTCTTCATTATATTTAATTTTAAAGTTATTATATATTTTTAATGATAAAATATGTTCTTTATTTACAATATAAGTATCTCCATTTAACTGTTTTACTTCAAACATTTCTGATTCGCCTTGTATTAAATGTGTAATTTCTCTTTTATTTCCATCATCTCCTATTAAAACATCAGTAATTAATATATCTTTGGCGTATTTAATTGTACCATTCCATAGCAATACAGGAGTCTCTGCTGATAAACATCCCATTTCATGAACTAATAATAATCTATCATATAATGTATTAGAAGATAAAAATCTTGATATTATTTGTTGATGATTAAATAATGTACCAGGTTTTTTATAATCTATACTTTCTTGTGCTGATAATTTTAAGTCATAAAATTCTTTTTTTTTATATATAACTTCATTAAAATTATCATTATATAAATTTAATAAAGGATACTCACTATTTTTTATATTTGGATATTTAGGTAAAAAATCAGTAATTTCATCAAAAGTATTCATTTATTTAGTATTTATATATAAATACTAAATTTTATATTTATTATTATTTATTTATTATTATTATTATTATTATTTAATCTGAATTATTATCTGAATTATTATCACTTTCATTATCACTGTTATTATCACTTTCATTATCACTTTCATTATCACTTTCATTATCACTGTTATTATCACTTTTATTACCACTTTCATTATCACTGTTATTATCACTGTTATTATCACTGTTATTATCACTATTATTATCACTTTCATTATTTTTTTGAATATTATTCATATCAACACAATTATTTGATTTTTTATATTTTTCTTTTAATTTATTTTCAGATTTATTAGCTAAAAATTCAAGTAATTCTGGATATTTTTTTCTAATTTTGTCTGGGTAAAAAGTGATTGTTTTTATTTTTTCTATTAAAATATCTGTATATGAAAATTCTCTTTGTATTTTATTACCTGGTAATAATTTACCAAGAATTTCATAATGATTATCTTTTATATTTATAACTATTACAGATTTTCTATTTTTATTATAATCTTGAATTAATTCAAATTTTTTAGGCATTCTAGTTATTCCATCAATAAAATAAATGTTTCTATTTAATCTTTCTACCAATAAATTAATAATAAAACTATCAACTTCTCCATCAATAAAATAATTATTTAAATAGTTTTCAATATATGTATTATATGCTTCATTTTCAGCTTCTTTAAGAACTATATCAAATAATTTTATGATAGCTTTAATTAATATATTTCTATTATGAACTGGTAATTCACATAAAATATTCATTTTTGATAAAAAATTATTTAAATTAGATATAATAGTTTTAGATTTATATATTTCATTAGAATTAAATACAATATCTAATATATTATTATATATATCTTGTATAGATAAAATTTCACATATAATACTATATATTTCTAATATATTATCTGAAACAAGAATATTTTTTATAATTTTTTTACTTACTTTATCTTTAATTTTTGTGTTTTCTTCGGAATTTTCCTCTAAATTTTTCTCTAAATTTTCTTGAGAATTTTTTTGCTTTTTTTCTTGTTCTTTAAACAAAACAAATTTATAAAAATTATTTAATATTTTTATAATATTTTCTTGAATAGGTACTTTAGATATTATACCATTACTTAATTTTAACCAATTTTCTTTATCTATTTTACTTATACTTGCTTTAAACTTTTTTATAAATATAAGTCTATCTTTTTTATCCATATTTACATATTCAGATGAACATGCATAAAATACAGAATGAATAAAACTTGAACCTATTTTAGATTTTTCTTTTAATATACCAGTACGTACCAATACATCATCTCCTTCAATAGGAGAATAAAATACAACAGTTTTATTAATTGGTAATATTTTTAATTTATTTTGTTGAAAATTCATTACTAATTATATTTAGATTTATATAAAACAATTTTGTTCTTTTAGATTATATTTTTATATATATTAATTAAATTAAATATATATAACATTAATTAATTAATATATATGACGCATTAATTAAATATATATATAACACATTAATTAAATATATATAACACATTAATTAAATATATATGACGCATTAATTAAATATATATGACGCATTAATTAAATTATATATAACGCATTAATTAAATAAATTAAATATATATAACGCATTAATTAAATATATATAACCCATTAATTAAATATATATAACGCATTAATTAAATATATATAACGCATTAATTAAATATATATAACGCATTAATTAAATATATATAACGCATTAATTAAATATATATAATACATTAATTAAATATATATAACGCATTAATTAAATATATATATAACGCATTAATTAAATATATATGAGACACATTAATTAAATATATATAACGCATTAATTAAATAAATTATATATATGAGACACATTAATTAAATATATATAACACATTAATTAAATAAATTAAATATATATAACACATTAATTAAATATATATAACGCATTAATTAAATATATAACATATTAATTAAATATATATAACACATTAATTAAATATATATAACACATTAATTAAATAAATATAACACATTAATTAAATATATATAACGCATTAATTAAATATATAACACATTAATTAAATATATATAACACATTAATTAAATAAATTATATATATGAGACACATTAATTAAATATATATAACACATTAATTAAATATATAACACATTAATTAAATATATATGACACATTAATTAAATATATATAACACATTAATTAAATTATAATATATTAATTAAATTAAATAATACATTAAATAAAAAATATATTAAATAAATGAAAAATATATTTAATAAAAATAATCAATTATATACTAATAATAAAAATAATAATAAAAATAATAATAAAAATAATAATAAAAATAATAATAAAAATAATAATAAAAATAATAATAAAAATAATAATAATAATTCATTTAAATTTGACTATCCCTATAAATTAAATAATTGGTTAATTTTTCCAGATACTGATATATATTATAAAGATAAATGCGATTTTACTATTTGGGGATATTGTAAATATGTTGATTCTTTAGATGATTGTATAAATTATTGTAAAGGTGATTGTAATGCTGGAATATTTTGGGAAAATACTATTACAAATAAAAATATTTGTGCTCCATTAAAAACATCACAAAAAAAAGAAGAAAATATATTAGATACAATTATTAACTTAAATATAAATAAAGAAAGTGAATATAATTTAACAAAATTTGGAATAAAATCTTCACTTTTTGTAAATTCAATTATTTTTCCATTTCCACCTGATGAAGCTAATATAGTTAAAAATTTAGATATATTAAATATAGCAATTCTACCAAAAAATCAAACAATTAAAAATCAAATAATTAAAAATCAAACAATTAAAAATCAAACAATTAAAGATAATATACTTAATAATATTAAAGTTATTCAATCTTTATCTAATGATTATAATAATTATAATTTTAATACTAATCAATTAGTTACAACTATATCAAATGAATATATTGGAACTAATTTAACTAATATATATATACAAATTGCAAATTATTCACATTATTCTAGAGACAAAGATTTTACTATTAACTATTTTACCAATTTAAACTTTTATATACCCCAAACAAATTTATCCCTATCTATTAATAATTCAGATTTTCCATATTTAGAATGGAATATTTCAAGTATTGACCAAACTTATTTTTATAATAATCATTTTCAATTAGAACCTAATGAATTAAATCCATCTAACGATTCTGACTTACCCCCAGTTACTTATTTTCAAGAATTTTTAATTAAGTCAACAAATCCTATTGGATTTTTAGTATGGAATTTTAAAGAAAATTATTTTTCTCTTTTTATAGGTTCTAAACAAGAATTAATTTCTAATAATTTATATGAATATTTATTTACATTTATTCCAACTAAAATTGGTTATTATTGTAAAAATCAACAATGTATATCTACACCATTAATTGATTGTGATATAGCATATAGTAATTATAGACCTTATAGTATAGATGTTCCCAAAAATAATAAATTATTTCCTATTGGTCTTAGAAAAGATGGAGAAATTATTTTTACAAATTATAATTGTTTTAATATATGTAAAAATAATAATAATACTAAAGATAATACTACTAAAGATAATACTACTAAAAATAATACTACTAAAAATACTAATACTAATACTACTACAAATACTAATACTACTAAAAATACTAATACTACTAAAACTAAAAATATAATTATTATTTCTATTTTTATAATAATAATATTATTAATAATTATTTTTTTGATATTTATATTAAAAAAATAATTAAATAATAAATAACTATGTTAGTATTATTATTTATTATTTTATTGATAATTATTATTATATCTATAACTATAATTATATTTTATATAATAGAAAATAGATCAAATTTACCACATTATAAAGATGATTGTAAAAATGATAGTGATTGTAAACCCAATCAAATTTGTCAATATGACGGAGATTACAATAAATATATATGTGTTGATTCTAAATCTAAATTTTGTGGTATAACTAATAATATTGATTTATATACATGTAATCCAAATCAAATACCACCACCACCATCACCATCACCATCACCATCTCCGCCATCATCATTTTTTGATTGTAATAATTGTACTAATCAACCAGAATGGGGTTGTTCTAAAGTTAATTGGGGTAATAATTGGGATTCAATTACTCATCAACAAATAATAAATATGGGTTCAAAATATTCAACTGGAATTGCCTATGCAAGTACTCAAAATACATTTGGAACAGGTATGATTTTTAATATAAAATCAATTGATAATAATAATAATAGTATTACTTGTATAGATATTACAAATCCAGGAACAAATTATAATATTGGAGATATTATTACTATTATACAAGAAAATTCAGATAATAATGCAACAATAAAAATTAATAGTAATTTTAAACCTTATGTATGGAAACAAAATAATAAAACAATTATCATACCAGAAACTAATTTTGGTTGGTGTTTGCCAAAAATAATTAATGAACCTAATTGTAATATTTATACTTCTGATACAGTATTAGAATCAGATGGAAATGGCTATTATTCTTGGGGTTGTATATGTCATAATCCTGCTATGTTTGATCATATAAGTAATGGTCAATCTAGTTGTGATTCTAATAAAACTTGTAATAATAGTGGTACATTATATGTCCCATATATTGATCCTAATAATAATTTAAAATCTTGTACTACAAATAATCAATGCGGCGATACAAATTTATTTTGTTGCAAACAAGATTGGCCATTAAATAAAACTGGAGAATGTTTAAATGACGGTGAAACTACAACAGAAAATAATTATTATTGTCATGTACCATGGAATTCTCAAAAAAATACAGATCCTAGAACTGGAATATGTATTTGTGACCAAAATAAAAAATTTGTAAGTTATGTAAATACTGCTAGTGATTATTCTAAATTATGTTTATTTGATTCATGTAGTTCTCAATATGGAGGTAAATTTAATTATGATACAGGTATATGTGATTGTCCTCCACCCTATTTAAGTTGTGGTCCTAATGATGGTTCTACAAATCCCCAAGTAAATATTTGTAAAGAACAAATATGTATAACAGATGTTTGTTGGCCATTTGGATACTATGATTCAAATAGTAGTAGTTGTAAATGTATAGCATCAATTGATGAAGCTAATACTAAAAATAAAGATATTTCAAATAAAGAAAATTATTATATTTATAATGAAAATTGTCAAGTAGAACCAAATACTAATTGGGCAAATTCATCATGTAAAATTTTATGTGATAGTACTTCGCCTTATTATCCATGTATTAATGGTTCTACTTGTAAAGTTAAATTAACAGATGAAAAAGATCCAAATTCTTATAAAATAGAAATTTGTACAGATTGTCCATGTCCTAATTGTAATGTGGGCTATTGTGATAAAGAAATTGGAATTATAAAAAACGAACAAGATTGTACTAATAAACAAGGAACCTGGACACCAGCTGAAGATAATTGTGAAGATTTAAATAATATTGCACTACCTTATTGTTCTGGTATAAATAGTACTAAAAGTTCATATGGTGAACATTGTAATTCAAATAATGATTGTTGTAGTGGTCTATGTAATACCTTTCAGTCATGTTTCTAAGAATCTCCACCATCATGTGTATCATCATTATTACATACACCATTAGCGGAATACGCCGGATACCACTGTTCGAGAGTAACATCAATATATCCAGATTCGCAACAATTTCCTATATCAATATTACAACCATAATATTTAATTGGTTCATCATAATAACAAAAATAATAATCATATCCATATTGACCAACATAGTCACTTTTATATACTTTACTTCCAACTGGCCATTTATAAATACATCCAAATTTAGTATCTATACTACTAACTAATGTGATAGGATTACCATCTAAATCTTTTTTTATTAATGTGGGACACTCGCATTTGGCTACAGTGGGATCATTTTTATCTATTTCACATACTAAACCTTCGGCGCAAGGACTTGGATTACAGGGATTAACACATTCATAGCCAGTTATAAATAAGTTATAAATAAGTTATAAATAATTTATAAATAAGTTATAAAATAAAGTTATAAATAAGTTTTAAATATAGTTATAAATACAAACTCCACCATCATGTGTATCATCATTATTACATACACCATTAGCGGAATACGCCGGATACCACTGTTCGAGAGTAACATCAATATGTCCAGATTCGCAACAATTTCCTATATCAATATTACAACCATAATATTCAATTGGTTCATCATAATAACAAAGATAATAATCATATCCATATTGATTAACATAGTCACTTTTATATACTTTACTTCCAACTGGCCATTTATAAATACATCCAAATTTAGTATCTATACTACTAACTAATGTGATAGGATTACCATCTAAATCATTTTTTATTAATGTGGGACACTCGCATTTGGCTACAGCGGGATCATTTTTATCTATTTCACATACTAAACCTTCGGCGCAAGGACTTGGATTACAGGGATTAACACATTCATAGCCTATTGGATTTTCTTCATTGCAACATTCTCTGGTTACATTATCTTGGGGAGGCCATTTATAATTAGATGAATTACATTTAATTTGGGAATATTCAGTAATACATGTACAATAATCACATTTATTTTTATCATTACAAAATCCACCAACCTCACATAATCCACCATCAGCACCTGATCCAGAACTACAAAAATTATCTGTATAACATGTCCCTGCTTTATTTCCATCACCCCCAATTGTAATTCCACCACCGTTAGTGCAATTACAGTTTATAGAATTATTTTCAACTGTAGCAGTTTGTAAAACAAATTCTTTAGGCCAACAAAGATCTTTGTGACAAGCATATGGGTCATTAGGAAGTGGAGTTTGTATTTGTGGTATTGAATTATAATACTGAACACAATTACATTCAAATATTGAGTTTTGTTTATCATCAAGAGATAAAGGATTTATTAATAATAATGTAGAATCTACACCCCCATCACCATTAACTGGATCATATATTTGCCCTGCTTGATAAGGAGGATCAGGTCTAGGTAATAAACTATTTAAATATGAAGCACCTGCATTTGATAATACTAATTTATTATCTTGAACAATAATATCTTCATTTAAAGGTTGACATGCAATTTGGGTTTCACATCCATTTTGTGTATTATTATATAAAGATGGATAATTACAATAACACCCCCAACATTGTGATTTATCATCACCACAATTAGAATTATTTGTCCATTTCCAACTACCAGTATAAGTATTACAATAATTTGTAGATGATTTATTAATATTAGGCAAACAAACTGGTTTATTATATGGTACTGGTATTGTAACTTGTTGATCATTTGTTATATAATATCTTGGCTGATCTGGAGTTATTATTGTACATGTAAATGTATTATTTGGACTATCACATTGAACACAACTACCGTCTGGACATTCTTGAATACTATTAAAACAATTTGGTTGCGAAGTACTTGAATCGGGTAAATATTTAGGACTTATATTAGGAAAACTAGAAAAATTATATGTTGCTGGATTATTATTTGGTTTAATTATATTATAAAATATTAAAATAAATATTATAATTGTTATAATAATTATCATAATAAATATATATTTACTAATTTTTGATATAATAAATTGACTCATTTTATAAATTAACTTTATTTTATAATAATATTATTAATAAAATAAAGTTATAAAATAAATAAAATATTAAACTTATAGAATATAGTTATAAAACATACTTATTTTATAACTTATTTATAACTTATTTATAACTTATAAAACATAATTATAAACATAGTTATAAATAAAGTTATAAATAAAGTTATAAATAAAGTTATAAACATAGTTATAAAATAAAGTTATAAATAAAGTTATAAAATAAAGTTATAAATAAAGTTATAAAATAAAGTTATAAACATACTTATAAACATACTTATAAATAAAGTTATAAATAAAGTTATAAACATAGTTATAAACATAGTTATAAATAAAGTTATAAATAAAGTTATAAATATAGTTATAAATAAAGTTATAAATAAGTTATAAATAAGTTATAAATAAAGTTATAAATAAGTTATAAATATAGTTATAAATAAGTTATAAATAAAGTTATAAATAAAATTATAAATAAAGTTATAAATAAAGTTATAAATAAGTTATAAATAAAGTTATAAATAAGTTATAAATATAGTTATAAATAAGTTATAAATATAGTTATAAATAAAGTTATAAATAAGTTATAAATAAGTTATAAATATAGTTATAAATATAGTTATAAATAAAGTTATAAATAAAGTTATAAATAAAGTTATAAATAAAGTTATAAATATAATTATAAATATAATTATAAA
>Ga0214923_10002836_pt1 | contig 22456 bp, 13 predicted proteins | sample LL1510_MetaG_FD_177993 | JGI IMG/M metagenome (GOLD analysis project Ga0214923, IMG submission 177993) | Freshwater microbial communities from Lake Lanier, Atlanta, Georgia, United States - LL-1510 | ecosystem: Environmental > Aquatic > Freshwater > Lake | place: USA: Georgia | collected...
TAATAAATTAAATATTATAATGATATAATAAAGATGAATTTAATTATTATTGATTATATTAAAATAAGATTATCATATTTAATGGAATTATGTAAAATATTAAATAATGATATGTTTAATTTAGTTACTATAAATAATGATAATGTTAATAATTATGATGAAATATTTTTATTATATGATATAGTTAAATCTAATAATAAAATAGTATGTATAAATAAAGATTTTAAAATATTTGATATAAATCAATTTTCATTAAATCAAATAGCTTTAATGAAAATAAAATATAGTAGTTTTGGTATTAATTTTCCTAATGATAATAATCATTTAACTGATGTTTATTTAAATAATTTAAAAGAAAATTTAAATATTATAGTAAATCAAATTAGAAATTATCATACTAATACTATAAAAAATGAAAAAATAAATAAAGATCAAATATTTATTGATAATATGTATTTTAATGATAAATCAAAATTAGATAAATATTTTATGATAAATATTAAATATTATTTATCAAAATTTGATGATTCAATAAACATATATGATAAAATGAAATTATTATATAAAATTTATTCTTTTGTATATAATATGTTTAATTTTGCTGTATTATTAAGTGATAAATTTAAAAAAACAATTTTTAGTCAAATCGATTGTAATAGAATTCAAACTTTTTGTGTAATATATAATGATATATATAATAATAAATATAATTTGAATATTGATATTATTGATAGATATAATAAAATTTTAATTATGGTTAAAATATTATATATCAAAAATTACACAAAAGATATATTAGAATCTTATATAAATGAAATCAATTATATAAATAAATTAAATAATAATGAATTAATTTTTGTTGATATCATAAATAATAATCTAATGTAATTATTTATTATGTCTTTTTAATGATATTTTTTTATATGAATTATTTATCTTATTAGTAAAAAAATTGCAAAAAATTATTACATATATATATTATATAATATATGATTGACCCCGTTATAATATATATATTATTTTAAAATGAATAATAATTTAAATTTAAAACGTAAAGAATCAACAGATAATTCTAAAGTTTTATTAAAAATACCTAAAATATCTATTTTAGGACCAAAAACATCATATAATATGTCTTTAGACAAAAATAATGATAATAATATTGATATATTTCAATATCCATCAGTATCATCATTTAATTTTAATAATATTGATACTGATAATATACAACCACCACCACCACATCCATCTAAATTATTTAGTGATATGTCAAAGATATCTTCTGTAAATAATATAGATCAAAATATAAGTAAATTAAATGACAATGAATATAATAAAGAATATATTAAAACTGATAATATTATATCTAATGATAAATTATTTATTAATGAATTACCACCACAACCTAATTCATTTCATCCATTAACTAGAGCTCAAATGACTGGTACTTCTAATTCTTCTGAAGCTGCTTTAAAATTAGTTAATTATAATGAAGGTATTCCAGATAAACAAATTTATATTAAAAATTTATCTAAATATACTACTGAAGATGATTTAAAAATTATTTTTAAAAATTATAATTATACTGATGTAATAGTTGGTAAAGGTAGATTAAGGCGTCAAGGATTTGTTACTTTTGATACAATTAATGATGCTACTATTGTTTTAAAAAAATTCCATTTAACTATGTGTAAAAATAAACAAATGATTATTAGTTATTCTGATAGAAATAATAAAAACAATAATAATGATAATGATAATAATGATAATAATAGTGATAATGATAATGATAATGATAATAATAGCGATACAATAGTTTCAACAGTAAAAGATGATATACCTAATCCTAATATAATATTTTTATAGAAAAAAATAGATCAAAATGATAAATCAATAGATGATATTATGAATAAAATTGATTCATTTGAAGAAGAAAAAAATAAAATTAATTTAAATATAGAAAAATTAAAAAATATAATAATAAAATGTACAAATAGTATTAAAAATGATACTGATAAAATTTTAAAATATGATAATGATATTAAATTATCACAACAAAATATGATTGAATTAATAGATGAAAATCAATCTTGGGGTAAAATAATTAATATGTTAAAATAATTTTATTTATTAAAAATAATGAATAATCATAAAAATAATATAAAAATAAATTGAATAAACTAATAAATATAATAAAAATGAATATATTAGAAGATCAATTATTTTTAGATATACATAATAATAGTAGAGTTAATGAATTATTAAATAATGGTGCTAAACCAAACAAAATTATATTTAATTCTTATTTAGATAATTGTAGTAATAATAATAATTCATGTAATTTTAAAACCACTAAATTATTAGTTGATAAAATGGATAATATTGATTTTGACACTATAATAAATTCAACTATTAGATTAGGTCATGATGTTAAACAATATAATTATATTTTAAATAAATATAAATTTAAAAATGATGATGAACAAAATTTATTATTAAATGTTGCATGTTTTAATGATGATAATAAATATGATTTAATTAGAAATTTAATTGATAAATATAATTTTAAGATGAATAGAGATAATTTATTAAAATGTATTAGACATAATCAAGAATTAAATAAAACAAAATTAATTGATAAAGAAAGAGAATTTAATCAATATATTTATAATCATTATAAGAATAATTTAAAAGAATAATTTTTTTATCTTACTCACTACTTACGCAAGATAAAAAAATTGCATAATTATTTGTATATATATCACATTATAATATTATTTATAATAAAATTAAATATTATTAAGATGTAAACTGAATTATATAATTTTATTATTAATATATATTTATAAAAATATAATTATTTTAATAAATATGATTATTTATTAAAATAATAAGATGATGATCATATAAAAAAATTATAGTAATTATTTGATAAAATAATAGATGATTAATATAAAATATATTTTATGATAAAATAATAATAATTAGATGAAATATTCAAATAATATTTTAGATATTTTATAATCAATGATGAAGATTAAATAACATATACATCATATTTGAATAAAAAAATTGATAAAATTTTATTAGATTATTAGACAAATAATATAATCTAATTTAATAAAACATATACGATTAAATATTATATATGTAATAAAATATTATTTGATAAGTTAAAAATAGATAATATTTTAAAATTTTGTATTTAATATATCAATAATAATACAAAATTAGATTATGATATATTTTATGATGATATTAATAATATTAATATTCATAAAGATTATTTTTAGTTATAATTTAATAGATCACATATTATAATTTATTAAAATAAAATCATTTATAAATATCATGATGAATAAACATTTAAAATAAATAATAATATTTTTAATTAGATAATATAATTTATGTATGAATATATTTAATATTAAAATATTAAAAAATATATTTATGAATAATAAACATTATTATATGTTATTAGTAGATTAAATAGATTCATATAACCTAAAATATTAAAATATTTTTTATCTATTGTTAATAATCATAATTTAGATGATAATATAAATAATAATTAAATGATTTGTAATAAAATTTTAAAAAAAGAATATTAATAAATATATTAGATATTTTATACTAATCAAAAAATTAAATAATTAGATGATTAAGCTTTATATATATGTGCTAAATTATAAGTTAATTATAATGTTTTATAATTTAGTGGGTTTAAAAGATCATAAAATATTTTATAATAAATATATGATGAATATTGATTTAAAATGAATTATCTATTGGTATTATCTTTCATCTCTTGTCATAGTGATATCTTATTAGATTTAATTAAGAAATATTAATTTATCTTAAACCATCTAATTCCATATTTGCTTGATAACACCAATGTTTAGGATCAATATAGTCATTATTTTTACAAGTATATGGTGTATAATTATTTTGTAAATGTTTATTACATTCTTCATTATTATTAAATTTGATACAATTAACACCATCATAACTTAAACATTGTACATGACCATTTTGTTTTTTAACTACTTTATTTTGTTTACATACATAATCCATATTAGTAATTAAACCATTCTCATTAAATCTCCATACATAAACATCTCTCATATCTGTTATAACCATTGCTGTTGATACATTATTTTTATTTAAATCTTGTCCTGATAAAGTTATTTGTAAATCGATTGCTCTATCTTTACAACAAGTTTTTGGATTTTCAGTACAACAATCTCTTCTAGTAACTAAAAATAATTTAGAAAATTTATAATTATTATCAAGAGTAATTTTAACAAAATCATTTTTACTTCCACCAGATACAAATTTAGTATTATAATCACCATCTATTAAATTTTTAAAATGATTAGCTGCTTCCATACTTGATGCATATATAGTTTTATTTATTTTTGGTATTGTTAATAAATTATTATCATTTTCATCAAATATTGCTAATTCAGCAAAATCAATAGGTATATCTTTACCATTTGTTCTTCTAATTTCAATAGTTTTAACATAATTTAAAATTGGTTTAGTACTAACATCTAATTTTTCAACAACATTAGAATTATTTTTTGATGAATTATTTTTTGATGAATTATTTAAATTATATAAAACAAATAAAACAATAACAGTAATAACAATTTTATCTAAACTAATAGAAATATTATTAAACATATATATAATAAATTTAAATATTTTTTTTTCATGAGAAAGAAATATATATATTTTATAAAAAAATATTTATAAGATATATTTATTATAAATCATGTTAAATAGTTATTATATATATCCATATGATAAAAATAAGATATTAGATGATATTCATTTATCTGGTCATCCGCCTATGAGGCGTCGAGAGAAAAAAGAGTTTAAACTTTTTTTTCAGTTCGATGACAAAATATTTATTATTTTTTATAAAAAATAATTATTCATTAATTACTCAAAATATTCCTCAAAATACTCAAATTACTCCTCAAATTACTCAAAATATTCCTCAAAATATATTATATAATAAAAATAATAAAATAGACATCTATACTACTTTATTAGTTGATAATAATAAATATATTTGTTGTTATTGTAATAAAAATTTATCTAGAAGTGATAATCTTAAAAGACATCAAATAAAATGTAAAGAAAATAATAAAATAATACTATCTAATTTAGATCAATTATCACCAAAAGTGTCATTAACAGTTGATAATAATAATAATGATAATGATGATAAGAAATATATAAAAGAAATAGAAAATTTACGTAAAGAATTAGAAATATATAAAAATAAAGAAAATGGATCTAAAAAGAGAGTTATTCGTAAAAAAAAAATAGGCTTGAATTATAAATATAATCCAACTCTTGCGTAGAAACAGCTCATGATTATTGATTATATTTATTATATAATATAATTATTTAGATTATATAATAAACTTATTTAAATATATGATGATAATAACTATTATTTATATAATGAGTAATATATATGTTTTAGAATTATTAGATAATAAATATTATATTGGTAAAACCAATGATCCTGAAACTAGAATAAATTAACATTTATAAAATAATGGTTCTGAATGGTGTAAATTATATAAACCTATAAATTTATTAGAAATTTTATCTAATTGTAATGAATTTGATGAAGATTTAATAACATTAAAATATATGAAATAATATGGTATAGATAATGTACGTGGAGGATCATTTTCATAAATTGAATTATCATAAGAAAATATTAAAACTATTGAATAAATGATAAAATCTTGTAAAAATTAGTGTTATAAATGTGGTAAAAATAATCATTATGCAAATAATTGTAAGTTATCACCTATTAGTAATAAATAAAAATATGAAAATAAAAATAAGAATTTAGATAAATAAACATAAATGAATTATTATATTTCAATCAATTATAATAATAATGATTATAGTTCTGATAGTGATTATAGTTCTGATAGTAATGATATTGTTTGTTTTAAATGTGGTTAAATAGGTCATTATTCAACTACTTGTTATATAAATGATGTTAGATGTTATAAATGTAATAAGAAAGGCCATTATGCAACTACTTGTTATGTTAAATATAAGAAAAAATTAAATAAATGATTATTATATATATCATTGTCTGATCTAATTTGATAACTATTATTATATTTATTATATTATATTATCTAATTATTTTGATAATATAATGAAATTATTTCAAATTAAATTACCCAATGAGATTATATATTTATTATGATTTAAAATAAATATTTTATGATTCAATATAAAGATTTTAAAACGATGAATCAATTATAAATTTACAAAATAAATAATTAAAATTATTATAATGTAGAAGATATAAAATAATTAGATTCTGTATTCTTTTTTGGTTGTAGTAGATCTATTAGATTAATTATAGAAAAATAAAATATACCTCAAGAAGAATATGTATATGCGACAATAAATAAAAATGAATATAAAATATAAGATAAAATTAAACCACCATTAAAAGCAAGATTATATATATCATGTTAATGGTCTAATTAAAATGTTCCAAAACTTATTAAATTATAATAAAATCAATAAGATGAAGAAGTTAAAGTGAATAATGAATAGATATAATAAAGATATTAGTATTAGATAGCACCACCAATATTATAATTATATGAAGATGAATGTTTCGCGAAAAAATATTGAATCATTTGGATTCAATATTTTTTGAGCGTAAGAGCCCTCATCAAAATAAAAATCTAAAAGATTTTTATTTTGATAGCGGGCTGTTTCAAAGATATAAACGGTAATATTTTAAATATCGAAGTAAGAGGTGAAAGACTACATAATAAATGTTACTTTAGATTAAAAGATATATAAGAAAAATATGATAGATTATAAGTTGAAAAATAATTATAATAACTATAATTACAAAACTAAATATAAGATCTATAAAAATAAATTAAAAAATTAAATAAATAAATGAATAAATGATTATTATATTCTTCATTGGCTAATATTATTTGATTTGTTTTATTATATTTATTAGGCTATCATTAAATATTCTTAATCATATAATAAATTTACTCAAATGAAATCAGCCAATGAGGTCATATATTTTTCTATATTATATATTTATCATATGTTTTGTTAAATTTATTTTATTTTTTTCATTTTCTATACTTGTATGATCTGTTATTTCACAATTTATATGATCTGTATTATGTTTAACTATAAATATTTGTGATGAATATAATTTATTATTATAATCTTTAAATTTATTAATTATATCATCTTTTTTAATACATGATGGTAAATCTATATTTAATGATGGATATTTATAACATTTAACAATTTCTAAATTATCTCTATAATATTCTAATGTTTTATTAAATTCCTCTAATGTTAATGGTTTATATACTTCCTCTTCATATTTCTCATTTAAATTAAATATATCATATTTCGAAAAAAATATATAATGATCATTTTTTTTATATTTATAACTATATAGATTTAAATATAAACAAGATTGTTGTAATTCCATAAATGTTATAGATGGTGTTCCAGTTAATAATCCATTATGTAATGAATTTAATAAATGATCATAAATATATATTCTATCTTTATCATATTCATAAAACATAAAATATATCATATTTGTTTTATTATGTTCTACTAAACCGATATATAATAGATTTTTTTGTATTATCTCATTTATATTTTTATCTTTATCTAAATCATAATTTATAATATTTTCAATTTTATTATAAAATCTATCTTCATTATCAATAACAGAATGAAATTTATGTATAGGTAATCTACCTGAATTAACATATCTAAAACAAAATAAATTATCACGTTTTGATATACAATAGAAAGCTAATTTATTATATTCAAATGAATAAATATCTATCATCTTATATATCTCATTATTATTTCTATCATATGTTAATTCTCTTAAATTATTCCAAAAATAATCATGACATATTCTATATGATTTTGTATCTCTAAATAATCCAAATATTCCTTGTTTTTGATGTGGTTCTATTTGATATTCTTCTTCATTATATCTATCTATTATATCTAATTCATTCATACCATTTAACATCTTATAACAATATTTAGGATGTATCATTTCTAAATATAATTTATTATCATTAATTAATTCTTGACATATTACTTTTGCTGATCTTCTTTTATTATTTCTATCATCATTATCAATATATCCATAATTTTCTCTTAATTCTAATGGTGTAAATATAAATAATTTACATATCTTATCAAAATTATCTCTTATTATATCTTCTATATTATCTCTATCTTTAATTTTAATATCTAATTTATTAAATATATAATTAAATATATCTTCTAATGTTTTAATCATTTTATTTATCATTTCACTATCAATATTACCATATTTCTTTCTTATACGTCTAATTAATGGATTATCATCAGTTTTATAAACAAAATTAATCAAATTTATTATATATTCATATGATTCATTATCAGATAATTCATATATAGATATTTTATTACTCTTCTCATATATAGATATTATATTATCATTTATCGATTTATTATCTATAAATTGTTGTATTTCTTTCTCTATATTTAATTTAATATCAATTAATTTATTATCAGTTATATCTTCTAATTTAATTATATCATTTTTATTTGATAACAAATATTGATATAATCTTATTTGATTTTCATTAAGATATATATTTATATTTTCACCGAAGGTACCGTTAAAAAATTTTGTATTTATAACATTTTTTTGCGCTAGCGATTTATCTAAAGATAAATCGGTACCGTTAAAAAATTTTGTATTTATAACATTTTTTTGCGCTAGCGATTTATCTAAAGATAAATCGGTACCGTTAAAAAATTTTGTATTTATAACATTTTTTTGCGCTAGCGATTTATCTAAAGATAAATCGGTACCTGTGGCAATAGTATCACTAATAGTGCCTCTTGTATATAATATATTATTTTTATTATATATATCATTAATTATCATATAATAGTTTTGTAATAATCTATTATTTGATATCAATTTATTATATCTATTTTGTAATATATCTCTTCTATTATCTATCAATCTATCTACATAATTCAATATTCTTCTATCAATATAATCTATATCTATATTATTTATATTCTTATACATATCTTCTAAATATTTTTTATTAAATCTAATATCTTTATTATAATCTAATCCAATATCTTTTAAAAAATTTAAATATTTTTGTTGAATATAATTAAGATTTTCAAATATATATGATTTAATATAATCATTAATATTGATATTAGTTTGTAATAATTTTGATTTAATTGATTTTAAAAAATTATCATTTATTATATTTATATTAGATATAATTCTTTTAATTTCATGATATTTATGAAAGATAAATAAATCATATATAGTATAATTTAATAAATATTCTTTGATGATATATCTAATATTATTATTAAATGCTTTATATAAATAATTATGACCAATTGGATATAATATTTGATGTAATATAGATTTAATATTTGATTGTTTTATTATATTAATATCATTAATATCATTATAATAAATAGATGGATGATTAGAAATAAGAATTTTATATAACCAATTATTATTTTCTCTAATATTATATAATTTTTGTTTTAGATCAATATATAATTTTTCATTCATTTATAATTATATTAGATAAAAAACTTTAAAAAATTTTTCTAGTTGAATTATTTTCATTAAATTGAAATTATTTATATATTTCATTGGCTGATATAATTTGATTATTTCATTTATTATCATCAAATTATATCAGCCAATGAAATATTATATTTATATTATTTTCATTAAATTGAGATTATAATCAAATATATCTTGATTATATAAATATTTTTCATTTGATACCAAATCGTTTAATCCATTTATCTTGTATTTCTTTTATATGATTATTTATTTTATTATATAATTCTGTATTATTTTTAATTATCTCATATCTATCTAATAAATATAATTTATATTTAATTGCTTCTATTTTTATATTTATTAATCTCTTATATATTTTATATAATCTATAATAATAATAATCATCTAAATATTTAGTTAATGACATGATATTATTATATTGTGTTTTTATTATTTCATCATAATCTTTATCTTTATTATAAAAATCTTTGAATACTAAATAAAATTCATTAGATGTATAAGCTTGTTCTGATTTATAAAAATATACATCTTTATAATATTTTGTAATAATACCAATCATAATAATAGTTTGATTTTGATTATTTTGAAATGGATAAACAATTTTAATAATACCATTTTTTTGTGTTTTTAGAATTAATAATAATAATGTTGATTCTAAATTATTCATATCATTACATGTTTCATTATTTAATGGTGATCCACAATCTGCTATTATCATATCATATTTTTCTTTTATTATTAATTCCAAATAATAATCTAAATTATAATCATATAATAGATTACCATTATTTTTAGGACCAAAATCATATCTATTTTTGAATTTAGTTAACATATCAAATGTATCTTCTAATTTAGCAATATTATTTTCTTCATTTAAACTTTGTGCTTTCCAATAAAAATCTTTCTTTTCAGTTCTTGTTTTAATATAATAATCTATTGAATATATAAATGATCCTGGTAATTCACAAAAGAAAAATGTTTTATATGATGATTTATTATCCAATAATTTATATAAATCTAACATCTCATACATTTTAAAAAATGGTTGATTTAAATATCTTTTATGAATATTTAATTTAATATTTTTAATCTTATGATAATAATAATCAAATTCTAATCTAACTTTTCTATATATTCTAGTATCTCTTGTATCTATATAATTTGTTATTATCTCATGTATATTATTTAATTTTATTATTTTATTTGATAATTCCTCTAATGTTATTTTCTTTTCTTTATTAATCTTAGTATATTTATAACTTGCTAATTTTGTATTTTTATTAAATTCTAATATATAATCATATATTTCATTACTCTTATCTTCTATAAATAATGTATAATTTAGATCTTCTTGTATATCAAATTTATATTTTTTACACCATTCTATAGCTTTTAATATTTTTAAATTAAATAATTCTTTATCACTTATTATCATATTTAATCTATTAAATCCTTCTCTATATTTTTCATAATATTGATTAAAATATTTCTCTAATTTATTATTATATTCTTTATTATCTATTATATTATAGAATGATGATATACCATATTTATTATTATCTTTATTATCTATATAATATTTTACTATATTATTATAATCATTAAAATTCTTACATATATCATGATTTTCTATATATATATCATCATCTAATTCATTTAATTGTTTTATTATATTTGTTATATCTAATTTAATATCAAGATAATTAATACCAATTAAATAACCAGCAGAACCAAAATATACATTATTTGATTCAGGTATAAATAATTTTGTTTTTTTAAATAATTTTCTAAATAAATAATATATTTCTTTTTGTATATTTGTTCTATAAAAATAAAATGGTATGATTAATATACCATCTTGTTTTAATAATAATAAACTTTCTAATAAATATAATATTTTAATTCTATTAGTAGCATAAATCCAATAACAAGATGTATAATACTTATTTTTTGGTCTCACTGAATTTAATATAATATCATATTTTTTATTATTATTTAATTTATCTAATAAAGTAACATATCTATGTCTATTTTTACCATTTATTATATCAGTTATCATATGTAATCTATTATATATTTCTTTATCACTGGAAGTGCTTGTTGGTATATAAAAATCATATGTATTATTAATAAAATTTTGTTGAGAATAGAAATGTAAAGCTTCTGAACCTATATAAGTATTAGTTATTTCTAATACATTATTAATTGAAGATTTATTTATATATTTAGATATTTTATTAAAAACTTCATAATAAGAAGTAAATTGTTTATCAATACAATTATATTTCATTATTGATAAAGTTGTTATATTATCTTTTGTTGTATGTTTAAATATATATTTGTTATTATAATATATAAATTCCTCATATATTGATTTATATTGTGGATCATTATGATATTTACTTAATTCAAAATTATATAAATATTCATATAAATTAAGATTATTCATTATCTCATAAAATTTATTATATTTCTTTAATATATTAATAATTTGATCATAAATATAATCACATTTATCTTTATTTACAATATAATATTCACCAGATTTAGATAATTTAATATTAAAATCCATTCTAATAATAATAATAAAATATATAAATTATTATTTTTATTAAATTCTTCATATAAATAATAAAAATTGAACTGACGTCTAATTTTTAAAAAATTGAATAATATATATATTAGATTATTATATATCTATATATGATATAAATATTTATAAATATATATAATGAATATAATAAATCAATTAAAAATAGATAATAATAATAATATATTAGATATAGATGAAAATAAGAATATATTATATATTTTAATAGATGAATATAATAATATAATAACTAAAATAGAAAATTTAAATGAAATAATATATGAAGATATAGAAAAATTTATAAATATAATAGTAAATCAAGATAAAATAAATATATATGAATATTATAATTTTAATATAATATCTTATTTAATGAAATATAAATATATTAAATTATTAGATGTTATATATAATAAAATAAATAAACTAACTATAAAGAAAGATATATATTATATTAAATATATTATTAAATATAATTTATTAGATGAATTAGAGAAAATATGTCAAAATTATTTTGATAAAACTAATATAATTTCATATGATAATTTTGATATTTTTAAATCATTAGATATATATTATCATGAATATAATAAAATAAATGATTATAATGATGATAAAAAAATAAAGATACAAGAAATAGAAGATTCTTTTTATAATAAAATATTAGATATAACAAATACAAATATTAAACATAGATTAGAAGAATTAGTTTTGACAAATATATTAGAAAATAAATTGTATAATGATTTAGAATATTTAATAGATGAATATGAAATAACATCATTATCATTACATAATTTAATAATAAATACAGATAATTATGATATATTATATGATATATTATCTATCAATAAATCATTATTTATTAAAATATTAAAAAAAATAAATAATATATTACAAGATAATGATTATCTTATTAAAATAGAATTATTATATAATAATAAATATTATATTGCCGCAGGCACCTTCGGTGATATTGATATTGATGAGAAAATATATGATAGTAATAATAATAAATTAATTAAACAAATAGATCATAAAAAATTAATTAAATTAACTATAATGAATAATTTTAATAAATTAGATAAATTAATAATTATATTTAATGATAAAATTATTTATGAAATTTTAGATGAAGTTAATGATTCTATATATATATGTCTAATTAAATATCTTAATTATAATAATTATGATGTTAATCAAATGAATAATTTAATTAAAATAATCAATAAATTTTGTAAAGATGATTATTGGATATTTTTATATAATTTTATTAGAGATATTATAAAATTAGATAATAATATATTATATGATGCCACAGGCACCTTCGGTGATAATAATCAAAATATTATTAAATTTATTAATTATGAGAAAAATAATATAAAATATAAAATAATAAATTGTGTGGATGCTGAATATATAGAAGATATTAAAATATTAGATATAACATTTAATGTAGATGAAATAAAAAAATTATCATCAAATTATTATAAAAAAGAAAATAGAAATATGGAGACTATAATAGATATATATAATAATTTGAATAATGAGATGAAAGATATTTTTTTTGATGAGATATTTATATATATATCATATAATAATGATATAAAATTATTAGATGAATTATATAAAAAACATAATAAATGGTCAAATGATGTATTAGAAATATTATTATATAATAATCATTCTAATAATATAAATGATATATTTGACTATTTATTGAATAATAATGTTGATATAACAATGGATACAATAAATATAATATTAAATTTGAATAAAAATGAAAATGGTAATTATTATTATCAATATTATTTCAATATATGTCTAAATAAATTTAATGATACTGATATTCAAAAAATTTTATTAGATAATGATAACAATAATATCTATAAATTAAATATTGATCATTATAGTTTAAAATATGATAATGAAGATATTGGAGTACTTATATTAAATAATAATTTTATAATAGCTAATATAATAGATAAAAAATATTATAAAAATAATAAAAAAATGATATTAAATATTTGTTATTACATTATTGATCTAATATTATATAATCAAAAATATATTAAATCTAAAAAATGTTTATATTTTGAAGATGAAGATAAATATAATATAGATAAAATATATTTATCATATAAAAATTTTATATTAGATATTAGAAATAATATTAAATGTGAATTACTCGAAAAATTTATACAAAATTATTATATTTATGTTGATAATTATATAAAAAAAATAAATTTAAATATATGTGACAATTTATTTAAATTTATTATTATTGATTATTTATTTGATAAAAAAATGTTTTATAAAATATTAGATATGAAATGATATATTTATAATTATTATTTTAATTTATTTAATGGTTATTATATTATTAACTCACATAGCTCATTAATAATTTAATAAAATTCTTCATTAAATATATTTTTCCATATTATATTTAAGTATCTAATTATATCTTCATAACATCTTTCTAGTATATCTTTAAATCTATTATATTTATTATAATATGATCTAATTTCTTTCTCACTGAAACTTTCACAAAATATATATTCATCTATCATATTTCTATCTTCTAATAATTTTCTAAATTTTTTATTATCTTCATTATCTTTTAATAAATTTATACAACAATTTATCGTTTTATAAATATTTTTGAATAATGTATTATTATAATGATAATATTTCTCATCTTGATAATCAATTTCATAATTTATCGCATATTTCTCATTATATAATATACTATAATCATAATTACTCAATTTATATATCTTTTTTGTTATAATTATTTTACCTCTTCTATCAAAAAAATATTCTATTTTAATATCTTCTTCTATATCTTCATAATATATATTATCTAAAGTTATGTTATTATGAAGAAAACCATATAAATAAAACATATGTAATTGAGATGAAATTAATTGATCTAATAATAATTTTAATTCATCTAATGTTAATTTTTTTATATAATTACTTAAATCATCAAATTTTGTATAATCTCGTATTTCACATATATATAAATATTTCTTATCTTTTGTGAAATTATATATTGTATCATCAAATATTATTTGATTATAATATATAAATATATCTTTCACTTTAATAAAATTTTTATGATAATTTAATAATTCACTTATTATCTTTATTCTATTAAAATATATTATATTATCTTTATCTATTTTAGTTATTTTAATTATTATATTTCTATCATAATCATCTATTATTTCTAAATATAATCTTCTTGTATTATAATCATTTTCATTTAATATTTTTATAGATTTATATGAATTATAATTATAAAATATATTCATTTTGATAATTTTAGATTAGATTATAAATTTATATATATATATTTTATGATTATTACTAAATATATTATTAAGATGATATTTAGTAATAATCTTTAATTAACATATATGTTTTTTTATTGTTGAATATTTTATGATCTTACTTATATATATTGATTATTCAAATAAATATTTTGTCATTTTTAATATAAACAACTTCTCTATTTTTTCTTGAAATACTATATTACATGATATTTCTTCATAATTATTTATTATATCATCTATTATTGTTAAAATATATAACTTTTTAATTATTGTGTATCTTTAACATCTTTATTTATATATTTTACTATTTTATCATATCTGATATTGTAACTTATATTACTACATATTGGACTAATAACAAAAAATAATAATTTTATTATAATATTATTTTTATCAATGACAGAATATATATTATTTAAGTTATATTTATTATTTATTTTTTATCTAAGTAATCAAATATAGTATTATTATTATTACCATCTATATATTTATAAAATTTTAAAATTTAAATATGAGTTTTGATGCTATATCTTGGTTATAATATTGTATATATAAAAATCTTGTCATATGATTTTTATATTAAAGCTATTTTTTTAAATATAAATGTCATATATTTTTTATAAGAAAATAAAATAAATAAAATGAGAAATAGACTTGATATTGTTCAAAAGAGATATATACTGATTTTATCAAATTATTATTAGAAAAAAAAAATAGATAATAAATCTAAAAATAATAAAATAATAAATATAAATTTGATGAAACTATAAAAATAATAAAAGAAAAAATGTATTTAAAAATGTATAAATTATCTTAATTATAATATAATAGTATTACATCTTAATCTCAAGTAATTTTAAATTTAAAAATTTCTTTTATGATGATTTATTATATGAATTACAATGATTAAATTTGATGATTTAAATTTTAATGATTGTAATTTGATGATTTTAATTTAATAAATTATAAAATAAATTTTTTAATCACTAAAAAATGTTTAATATAGTAATATTTTTAAAATATAAAAAAATAAATGAAAGTATTGTAATATATTTATAAATAAAAGTGTTATAATATAATATAAATTATATTATATAATTTATATAATATAAAATATGAATCAAGATAAATTAAGATTTTATTTTAATATATTATTTGATGGTTTATATAATCAAGGTTCTACTTATGAAATTGACAAAGATAATTTTATAGATATTTATAAAAATAGTATTCCTTATATAAATAATAATAATTTATTAGAAAATGATGTTAATATTTTTTCTGATAATAAAAATTATATATTTAAATATATCACTACTGGTTCACATGCAATTGGTTGTTTAATAATAAAAGAAAAAGAAAATGAATATACATTAATATTTTCTAATACAGGAGATGGAATAAATGATTATCATGAATGTGAAGTAAAAGAAAAGATTTTATATTGTAAACCATTTATAAAAATACCTAATGTAAAATTAGAAATAGATACTATAAATAAAATAATTGATTATGTTGACAAACATAATAAATCAGATTTATATAATTATTTATTTTGTTATCTAATGGATAACAATGATGATAAAATAGACAATATTGATTTTTGGTATCCAGCACAAATATCTGGTAATTGTTCATATTTATCATTATTTTTAATTTTTATGTATTATTTATATATTAAAAATAATATTGATTTAAATGAATCATATCGTATTGATTTTATATTTAAAGCATTATCTGGAAAATATATATTAGAAATGTATGATGAATATATAAAAAATAATAAATTAGAACAAAATGATTATGATATTTTAAAAACTGTACATATATTATCAGATTATTATATGAGATTGTATAAAAAAACTATAATTAATAATAATAATGATAATATTGTAACAATGTTTAATGATAATAAATCTAAATCAAAAAATTTTTTATTACTAAAATCAAAAAAAGATTATTATATAGATAATGATTATAACCCAAATTTTAGTACAACGTATAACACCATAATATCTAAAAATATATATATTGGTATAGAAAATAATAATAATATAGATAATAATAAAAAATTTCTTGATAATAATAATACCACTATTAAAAACATAATAATAAAATATAAAACTTTAAAAGAAATAAAAAATTATGATATAAATGTCTTGTTAGATAATATAAATAATTTATTAAATGAATTATATAATTTTACAAAAAAAAAATTTAAAGATGGTATATATAATTTTTTATTGATTAAATCTTATCATTTAATTATGGAGAAATTATATGATTATTTTAAAGGAATAGATATAAATGATATAATTAATAATAATAAATTTAATTTATTAAAACTTGAAGATAAATTTATTAATAAAGTATATATATTTAATGATTTATATAAATTAACATCAATGTATATGACTATATTACATGATAATATAAAAACTATTGATAATTATGATAATAAAATAGACAATATAAATTTTAATGATTTATATCAAGATATAAAAAAAGATAATCAATTATTTATAAAATTTTCTAATTATGATGTTCTTATAGTTATGATATATTATATATTACTTTTGTTATATATAGCTATAGATAAAAAATATAGAAATATTTTTGTCTTGAAAGAAGATACAAATACAATTTATTATCCAAATACAGATTTTTGTGTACAATATATAAAACAAATTAATGATTTATCTTTTAATATATTACCACAAAATAATGATTCATATTATTATAAAACATATAAACCTGATGATATATATTCTGATGATTTAGATATATATAGTGATGATAATATTTATAATTTCTTTTTATATAATATATATAAAAATTTAGAAGATAAAAAATTAAATAATGATCATATTAATGATGTTATAAAATTATATAATTTTATATTTGATAATATTATAACAAATTATCAATTTTTATATAAAAATGAAACTAATAATATTGATATAGATTTAAATTTATTTATCATAACAAAAATAAAAATAGATTGTAAAACAATTTTATTTAATTTTAATAATAATTATAGTAATAATATAAAAAATACATATAATTTACAATATATACTTTATAATATATCAACATTAAATAATAATGACTTATATAAAAATAATAGTTTAGATATTTCAACATTAAATAAAGAATTTAGTGATTTTAAAAACAAAAATAATAATAATAACAAAAAAAATTATAATAACAATAACAATAAATTAGAAAATTATAATTGTGTATTATATATATCATCAATAATATATTTTAGATTGCAATATTATAATGATGAATATGTATATGATAATTATAATAATCTAAATAATTTAAAATTTATTAATAATGATATAAAATATTATAATAATATAATAAATTTTGGAAATTATAATACATCTTATAATGATTTAAATATTAAAAAAAATTTTCTTGTAAAATTTTATCAAAAAATAAAAGATGATCATGATAATAATGATGAATATATATACTATGATTCAAATCATTACAATTTCTGTGATTTTGAAACAATAAATACTATAGTTGAATATAATATTAAAATAAATAAAATATCAAAATATTTATTTAAAAATTATGATAATATTTCTGAAATAAATATGATAAATAATATTTATATGTTGATATTTAGAGTGTTAAAATATAATATTAATTTATTTTCAAATATAAATAATAAACATAATTATATTTATGATTTATTTGATAAATTTATAAATAAATATAAAGAATTTTATATATCTTATGATATATGTGAAGATGATCCAAATAATTTGTATAATTGTATTTTATATTTATTAATTCATTTTATAAAAATTATATTAAATAAAAATTTAGATATAAATAAAAATAATTTTATAAAAATATATAAAATTATATATAATACATATGATGATGTAAATAGTATAGAATATTTATATTATATTAAAAAGCATACATTAATAAATAAATATTGTTATTATATTGATTTTATTATGAAATATATATTATTTTATATCGATATTGATGATATTAATAACGATAATAATGATGAATATGAATTTATATATAATAAAAATAGTTTTTTATATGTTGATAATGATGATAAAAATAAAAAAATATTATATAACAATATTATAATAAAATATCATAATGATACTCATTATAATTATAAAAAAGATATTATTTTGTATAATGATATAATATATGATAAATATAGATTGACAAAAGAAAATGAGTTTTTTTCAGATAGTAAAGTTATATTTGGTAATGAAACATTATATATTAATATGAATAATTTTAAAAATAATAGTACAATAAATTATAATGATTATATTAAAAATGATAATAAACACAATATGAATATGTTAAAAATATCAGATGATGGAACATATTATATATCTGATAATAATAATTATTATATTTTTCATAATATATATAATAATAATATTAAATGGACTAGAATTCAAAAAAACATTTTTAAATGTTACTATTTGAATAATAAATATAAAATGATATTGGAATATAAAAACAATATTAAAAATTTTAAAAATATTGATAATAAAAGTATAAATAATTTAAATATATATAAACGCACGTATTATAAAAATAATATATTTCAATCATATAATTTAGATGAATTATTTAATATATTACAAAAATACAATCACAATAAAATATTTGTATTATTATATAATTTATTATATACACAAATTGATAGAGATACTGTAGAAGAAAAATATTTAATTTTTATTAATACTAAAGAACTTAATAATAATATATTAGAATTTACAATAGATTTTATATATGACAATAATATTATATTAAAATATAAAGATGGAAAATTATATTATAATGATTATGAAATATTATACAATGAAGATATACCATATAATATATATATATGGATTAGTTATATACCATATTCTTTAATTTATAAGAAAAATAATAAATATTATTTATTATGTATAAGATATAAACATAAAATTCAAACTAAGAATTGCAATTGGTGTTTTCAAGAAAACATTTATGAAGATTTCAATAATTTTGTAATAAATAATATAAATATTGAAATCCATATTTCTGGTTTATATGTAATTAATAATAATGAATTATTTAAAGATTATGTAAAATTATTATATTTTTATAGAAAATCTGATTGTATTTATCTTTTAAAACCATTATTAAAACAATATATTAATTTTTTTTTTAAAAATAAAGAAAAAGAAAATAAAAATGAAAATTATAATAATTTATCAATTAAAATAACTAATTTATTTAATATTAATAATATTAATATTTTTAATAATAAAAATTCATATAATAATATTAATATATTAAATAATAATAATATTAATAATGAATATAATAAAAGTATAAATTATTTTAATAATTATATAATTAGTGATAATAAAAATTTTTTAATTGATTGTAAAAAAAATAATATTATTAAGAGTAAATATAATTTTGATGAAAATAATAATTTTATAATATACTATATAAATAATAAATTTAGAGAAGAAAATAAAGATAATAAACCAATAAAAATTGAAAATTATATAAAAAACAAAAAAAATCTATTATCAAAGCTAAAAAGTAATAATAATAATAATAATAATAATAATAATAAAACACAAATATTAAAATATAATATTAATTATGATTATGAATATATAGATGATAAATTTTATGAAATAATAATAGATAATAATATTGAATTAAATAATTTTAATTTTTTTGATATATTTAATGGTATTGAATATGTGTCAGATGATAATGACCAAATATTAGATATTGTAATAAATATTAAAAATGATGATTCATTTATTACAAAATTACAAGAAAACATAAATTTATTTCAAAAATATATAAATAAGAAAAGAGGTTTTTTTAAAAATATAAATGATATAAAAAAAGTTATAGATAATATAAACGATAAATTGAATTTTTTATTAAAAAAAATTAATAAAATATATGAAATATTTATGAAAGATATATATATATATTATGATGTTATATGGATAAATTTTATATTTAAAAAAGACTCAGGTTATTATAATATATTATATTATTCATTAATTTATAATGTATTAAATAATTTTCAACAAGAATTAAAAGAATTTGAATTTGACAAATTATATAAATCTTATAAATTAAATAATATGTGTAAATTATTATTTGAACATAATTATATTATTGAAGAAATAACTAACGAAAAAAATGAAAAAAGTTTTGATCTAAAAAAATTAGAAAATCAAAAATCAAAAGATCAATTAATATTTGAATTTTTTAATGGATTTTTCATAAGATATGATCAATTAAATTTATGTAAAAAAATATTAAATAATTTAATTCATGAAAAAGATAAAAAAATATATCAATTATTAATGGGTTCTGGTAAATCTTCTGTTATTATGCCTTATGTTGCAACTTATCTATTTAAATATATAAAAAATGATATAAATATAAATAAATATGATTCTGTCATACAAGTTATGCCAATTGATCTTATTAATCAATCTATTAATTTATTTTATAAAGGTATTAATATATATTATCAATATGAATATGAAATTATAGATAATACACAAGTTGATTTTTATGACAATACAAAATTCAATTTTAATGACAATACAAAATTCAATTTAAATAATAATAATAAATTATATTGGATAGATGATACTACTTTAAAATTATATATATTAAATAAAAATAATCTTAAAAAAAATATATTGATTTATGATGAAATTGATAGTATAATGGACCCTATAAAATCTGAATTAAATATTATTGATCACAATGATACTGATAAATTAGATGAATTACAATTTAGATTTGATTTATTATATT
>Ga0214923_10002837_pt1 | contig 22446 bp, 32 predicted proteins | sample LL1510_MetaG_FD_177993 | JGI IMG/M metagenome (GOLD analysis project Ga0214923, IMG submission 177993) | Freshwater microbial communities from Lake Lanier, Atlanta, Georgia, United States - LL-1510 | ecosystem: Environmental > Aquatic > Freshwater > Lake | place: USA: Georgia | collected...
TTTAGTATAGATGATCTTGTTATTGAAAATGCAAAACAAATTTTATATGATGATATATTAAATAATTTAGAATTTTAATATAAAAAATGATACAGTTAAAATCATTAATATTTGAAAATAAAAAATCTATTCCACACATACTATTTGTTACAGACAGAGCGTTAGATCGACGTCGAGGATTTGCTAGAAAATTAATATCCAATAGACAATGTACCGGAGAAATTCGTACTCAAGATAAAGGATCATCAGCTGATTTACGAGATACAGTAAATTTATATGCAAATCCATATTATGATTTAGTAGTTGTAATGTCTCGCGGAATTTATGAAGTTTCGGAAAAAACTGATACTGATATTATCAAGGCAAATTATGATATCATAATAAGTTATTGCCATAGCATCAACGTACCAGTTTGCATGACAACATTTCCTAGTTTGCAATTTGTTGATGATAAATTTAAAGATAAAATTAATTTTACGTTGTCTGATGATAGAAAATTAGATCGATGGATTCAAGACAATGCAGATTACATACTAGATACTGGAATATTTGATGATGATGTGTATTTTGAAGAAAATGGTGTTTTTTTAAATCGAGAAGCACATAATGTATTATATCAAGAAATGCTTACAATTATCAATCGTTTAGATTTTAAAAATGATGAAGAAATTCCAAAACAAAAAATAATACCCGATCGATCAATTTTAAAAATTGGCAGTCAAGGTGATAAAGTTGATGAACTACAAACCATGTTGATTGCATTAGGATATAAAATTAAATTTTCAGAATTAATGACTAATAAATTTAATATTAGTACCGAAAATGCTGTTAATGCGTTTAAAGAAAAAAACAATTTAAAAACTGATGGAATTGTTGATGATAAGCTTATAAAACTCATACAAGATGCAATAAATAAACATGAAACTCCAAATGAAGATGATACATTTGATACTGAAAAAGAACGACCAATATATCAAAAAGATATGCCTAAAAATGTTAATGAATTTATAGAAAAATACAAAGATATTGCAATTGAAGAACGAGAAAAAAATGGCATTCCTGCTAGTATTACTTTAGCACAAGCCGGTTTAGAATCAGGGTGGGGTACGTCATATTTAGCTCAAGTAGGACGTAACTTTTTTGGCGTAAGATGTGGTTCATGGACTGGCGATAAAATATACGTAAAAGATGAATTGGGTCCTAAAAGTTGTTATCGTGCTTATGATTCACCCGAAGCATCATTTAGCGATCATTCACGAGTATTAATGCAACCTAGATATTCAAAAGCGTTTACATTTCCGGTGACCGATTATGAAAATTGGGCTAAAGAAATTGATGCCGGAGGATACGCAGTAAAAGGTCGTTATGCGCCAGCAGTAATTAAAATAATTAAAACATACGGACTCGATAAATATGATAAAACGTCTGCGCCTGCAGTTTCAAGTGATTCTGAAAAAAAATCATCAAATGGGATAGTTGGGTCAATACTTGGAGTAGCTGGGGCAGCAACCGTTGGAGCAGGTGCATTGTTTGGATTATCAACGGGCCCGGTAAATTCTAAAAAAGCAATGATTGGTGGAATTAATGGAGATTGGGACGGTTCTATGTCAAGAACATTGCAAATTGCAAAACTTGCTAATGATTTTGTAGGAAGAAATATAATTACGTCACAAAAACGAACTAAAGTAAAAACTGCATCGGGAAATACATCGGATCATTATGTTGGACAAACGGATGCGTACGCAGTAGATTTGGCAACAAGAGGCGCAGCAGGAGATGAATTATTTTATCATATTATGAATTTTTTAGGAAAACCAAATTTAAAACCGGGGAAATGGCATAATATTAACAAAGATGGATATCGATATCAAATTGGATGGCAAGTACCAGATCATTATAATCATATACATGTTGGAGTAAAAAAATTATAATTATATTAAAAAAGTAAAATATGTTTGAAAAATTAATTTCTACGTTAATGGCTTCTCGAGACCAAGCTCATGTATTTCATTGGCAATCCGTTGGCCCTGGATCATATGCTGCACATAAAGCATTAGGTAAATATTATGAAGCAATTCCAGATTTAGTTGATTCGTTAGTTGAAACATATCAAGGAAAATATGGAATAGTAACAGGATATGAACCAGCAGAACGGTTTGATGAATATTCAAAAGAAGGCGTACTAAAATATTTTAAAGCGTTAGTTACATTTGTAGAACGCGTATATACAAAATTTCCAAAAGAAGATACTAATATTATCAATCAATTGGAAACAATTAAAGATTTAATTTACACAACAATATATAAATTGGAAAACTTATCATGAAAATTTTTGATTTTAAAAATCCTAGACACGTGCAAATTCTTAAAGAAGAAATATTTCGTGCAAAACGTATTCTTCGTGAATACAATGAAGCTGAAATTTGGAAACGTTTAACGCTGCAACAGCGAGAAGAACTATTAAGTTCCGTTGATGACGATATGGGTCCGGATTTTGCTGATGAATATGCAGAAACGGAATGGCTTGAAATTCCAGATGCCGTTACGAATCGCATTGATATATCTCGTTATACTGCAGATTATGCAAAAAGTGTTGATAAAGATGCATTAATGTATGCCCGGGGTATTTTATCTATAATATACGACACTAATCGATTTAAAAATACCAAACAACTTCAAGATTTCATAGCAAAAGAAATCGGAACAAAATCTACAGATCAAGAATCTATGAAGATGGCGTTAATGCAATATGCACGAGATAATTCCGTTAAACTAATGAGTTTAAATATCAAAACACAACGCATGGCAGAACCGGCCCATGGCCCTAAAAATCCAGACACTAGTATACTTAGTGGACCGACAAAACCTAGTACTAATCCGTTTAACTTTGGATGGACGGGAGATTAATGCAGTTGCGTACGGAATTTATTGCATTAATGGTAATAGAAGTACAAAACAAACAAAAATCAACTGAACCTAAACTTCGCTTTATAAATCGCAATCATATTATGCAAATTTGGCAAGATAATGAAGATATTTTTATTGAATTAACAGATTATAACAAACTTAAAATTCAAAATGAAAATATACATAATTTTATGGATCGTTTTATATAAAAATGATATTTATATTAAAATAAAAAGGTTAACATGACATCACAAGAAATATTTGATCATTTAGAACAACAATGGTCCGTATTTAAAGAAAATCATGAACGATTTATCGATAAAGGTGTTAAAGCTGCAGGGGTGCGAGCTCGTAAAGCCATTAATGAAATTAAAAAACTTGCAAGTAAATATCGTTCTACACAATTATCTGAATCAAAAAGTGAATGAAACGAACGCAAAAACATATCATATTTAATACTTTGCAACAAATGATTGTTGAACAAGCTGCAGCTGCGGATGATTCTAAAAAAACATCGTTGGAAACAGATGCGGCTCCGTCATCTGCTAAAAATTCTCCATTTACTCCTGCGGAAGAAAAATTTTTAGGTAAATTTGATGCATATGGTTCTGAACATTTGGGTATTATTTATTCATTATCAGATATAGGTATTCGAGAATTTATTGCAAGAAGTGGAAAAGATCTTAATTTAACGCCTGATATATTATTAAAATTGCTTCGAGATAAAATTATTAATGTTGTTCCATATACCGGATGGGGTCGAAATAATGATTATACAATTGAATTGCAATTATCACTAGATGATGTTAAAGGTTTGGGAGCCGATGACAAAGAAAAAGTAAAAGCCGGAGCAGAAGCATCTGGTGCACCTACTGGAGGTGGCGGAGGTAGCAGTACGCCCCCACCGCCGCCAGAAGTTTCATGGGTGATACGATATGGTGATTTACTAAAAGAATCTGCAAATATTGTAAAACGTTTAATGATAAATCAATCAATTACTGAATCTAAACATGAATTAACAAAAATAAATTTATATGTTAAAGATTCTAGAATACTTAAACAATTACCAAAACAATATCTTAAACATTTAGAACAAATAATTACATTTTTATCTAAAAAACGACATTCAACAACAGAAAAACAAAAAATTATTGCAGATATTTTAGATAACTTACATGTTAATTTTAAATTAAACGACAAACAAATTGCTAAATCATATGAAATGCATAAAAAACAAAAACGTTTTGAAAAATTTGCAAATAAAAAATAAAATTTGGATAAATCAATCAATTTTATTATATTAATAATAAGTTATAAATTTTAAAAACAATAAAATGTCGTATTACACAGCAAAAATTCAACTAATTGACATGGTTGATACACCAAAAGGCACAAAAGAAAAACGAACTACCGAAACTTATTTGGTAGAAGCACTTTCAGTAACCGAAGCAGAAGCAAAAGTTGTTGAAGATTTCAAAGGTTACACGTTTGATTTTGAAGTTAAATCAGTTTCTGCAAGTAAAATCATTAAAATTATTGAATAATGGCAACATATAAAGAAGGACAAACCGTTGTTGTTACGCAAGATGGCGTAAATCGCATAGGAGTAATATTGGATCGCTATTTACTTGGCAATACCAAAATGATTGTGCATGATATATTGTTAGAAAATCGTTCTGCAATTATTATGATTAATACCAACACAAAAGCCAATACTTATATCAATAACAATTTAACTGCTATGTTGTGCGATACTGGAATTATTCAAACTACAATTCCTTACAAACAATTATTAGCTGATGATGCATTGCCAATTACTAAAGCATAAAATATGCAACTTGCAAGTTTAATTAAACGTGTACAACAACGTTATCCGGGCAGTTTGTGCATGCAAATTCATGATGAATATCACGTAATGTATAACAATGAAAGTTTAAATGATATGTTTTTACTACCCGGATTTGATACGGAACATGAAACGTGGCAACAAATATCACAATTTGTAAAAATGGAACAAAGCATTAATCGTACTCATCCATTAAAACAAATGATATCCGAACAAAAGAAACTACAAAATCAAGAACGAATTGCAAATAGAATTCATAACTATAAATAAAGACATGACAAATAGTATTAATCAACCATGGGCAATTTCAGATAAATTTAGGACCCGATATGGTAACACGTGGGCAGATTTAGATTTTATAATTGAAGCAAAAATTTCTGCAGAAAATTTTAAAACAGATCCGATGAATTGTACAATTGGATATTTAAATATATTCAATCAACAAATTAAAATGTATTACAAAGATTTGATTGCATATTCAAAATCAATAAATACAATAGCAGAAAATGTTTATGCGAATAAACCTAATAAAGAAACAACATTTCCTGTTGAAGTTAAAGGTAGAACTTTAGTATTGCGCAAGCATGAACTAGGAAAATTAGCACAAACATTATCTGATGCATTGCAAATATCTATGCGTAGTTATGAATTAGGTTTATATTTATAATTGTAGATGCAAACAAAAACATATGCATATTATTTTAAATCAGATTCAACACAAGAGCCAATTGGATTTATAACAGCTCATACTATTGTTGAAGCTCAAGAAAAATTGTGCACAATTAAACAGTTGCCTAAATACGAAATTGAGCATTTATTTGTTATCAAACAAAAAAAGGAACGAGATGCAAACATTATTCGATAAAATTTTTATAGGCAAATCAGAATATTTAGCAGTTAAATCAATGCATGTATCTGAACGTTTGCAATATTTGTTTGATTTATATGATTCTGTATCTAAACAAACCCGAAGCATGGATTTGTCAGCATTTTTTACGGAAGTTCAACAAACATTAGAACAATATCATGAAAATGCCGTTGTTGAAACGCATGATGTTGCTACGCCGGCTGCTAATTCAAAATCCATGGATTTTGTTGATGTAATGATTGATGATCACAACATCATGATTGAATCAAATAGTTTGCGAGCTGTACGCCACGTTACCAATAAATTCATAGAATCAGGATATATTTTACAACGAGATTTTGCAACAGAAAAAATGTTTCGCAAAGATAAAACAACGCGTTATATTCGTATTTATCGCATTATCAATTTTATAAATTCAATGTGTCTTAATTAAAAATTAAATGACAAAAAAACAACAAACGCCTGATACTATCATCAAACAGTTTGAAAAACCACAATTTGAAATTGCAGATGTAGTATTCTTTACATGGTTAGGTTCAAAAAAATATGGTTATGTTACAAAAATTAAAAAAACTACATGGGGTGTTATGTATACAGTTGAATCAAATAATACGCGGTATCCTTGTGGGGTTTCGATTAATGGGTATAAAACAGCGTATACAACGGGATGCATCAATGTCGATGAAACAAGATCAATTGGACAAAATGAAATTAGGATACGCATCCAAACCGGACATACAAGCACATATACAGAGCTTTTTACAGACACCCGAAGGTCAACAATTGAAAGCAGAAGCAAGTCTGACAGTAGCAAACACGTATCTTCATCAAATCATAACTCAATTAAATCACCCCGAATTAGCAATACGAGAAAAGATGTTGTTAAATCTAGCACTAATGGAAATAATGCGGGAATTGGAAAAAAACGAAAAAATTCTGAGCTCGATATCGCAATTCAACGACAAAAAAATTTCTTAAACGGATTCATAAAAAAAGATTAATAATTGATTGGATATTAAGATTGTATTTCATATTATTGTAATATAATTAATCAATTAAAAATTTAAGTTATGAAAAAGTTAGCATTGTTATTTAGTTTAGTAGCATTTTCCGTAAATGCACAAATTAAAGTTGGTAAATGCCAATCGTATTATGCAGATAAACAATTAGCTAAACAATTATTTGATTTGATAAATGCGTATAGAAATAGTTTAGGCGAAGCTTCATACATTTGGGAAGAAAATTATTACGTAACTGCAAAAACGCAAAATGATTATTTAGCTGATAATGGTCTGTGGGGTCATAGAACTAATTATATGCCCGGTACTGAATTAATTGTAGCTGTTAATAATTTACAAATTACAATTAATTCCGATGTATATTCAATGTTAGCCGATTCTTGTTTACGCCAATGGAAACATTCTGAATTTCATCACAAAATACTTAAAACTCCAATACTATCAAAATTACAAACTTCACGTACGATAACAGTAAATAATGTAAATTTAAACGTACGTTTGTGTAAATACGGAGCAATATCAGTTAACATATTAGACTATGGTGATGTTAAACATATTTCTTGTATTTTACATTTAGGTTATTATAACGATCCATTAAAAGATATGTAAAAAATAATAACAGATAAAATGGGATTATCCCATTTTATTTTTTTTAGTATGCTTCTAATTTTACAATTTTAAATTGTCCACCTAATGCAGTTGTAGTTGCTTTAGCTCCTATACTATTTAAATCATCTTTAGTAGTTGTTGTTGATTGATCTGCTTTTTTAATTGAAAAAATTAATCTGGCATATTGTGCTGCATCGCCACCTGTTTCTACTTTTGCTACCATAGTAGGAGTTACCCCAGCTGTATTACCAATTGCTTTAAGTAGCGATTGGCCTCGTTGATATGCTAAAAACGCATTACCTCCAGACATCGGATCTTTTACTACACCTTCGGCATCTGCAGTTGGATCTGCAGGTACCTGATTTGGCTGTAAACCTAATGCTTTAGCAAATCCAGCTTGATCAAGTTTAACCGGACGATCATATGATGCTCCAGATTCAATTCGCATTGCTGTTATTTCACCTAATTTTTTTGCATCTTCGATTGCTTTAGTAACCTGTGGTGCTACATTAGCATCCATGGTAACTTTCAATGTTGGAAATAAATTTTTTGGTAAATCGGCTGTAGTTTCCGGGCCGGGTGTCCACAATATTTCGGATGTTTGTGTTCCTGTAGTTTTTGCACTAGCTGCTTTGTATTGTTGATTTGCATATATAATACAACTAGTTGAATTTACTTGTTCCGAATTAATTAAATCTAAACTTCCTGCTCCTGGAGTAGTCTTTGCATTTCCTTGGATGAAAGAACCACCTTTAATATTACCTTTGTTGTCTGCGCTATACGGAAATATATCTATTTGATTGATATATGAACCAGCTTTCTTTTTACCTGTATAGTCATCTGATGCAATATTGCCTATGTTAAAATCATTACAATAAGTTAAAATATTAGACATATCTGAACTTTGTCCTGCATCCTGGCCCGTAACACCCGTAGTACTAACGATACCAACTGTTAAAACCTTACCCGGATCATTTGGACTTTCATTTAATTGTATTACTGTTTCGTTACCCCATTCTGTAATTGAATCCGCGGCTTCCACTGCATCTCGTAATTTAGTTATATCTTTAAATGTACCCTTTAAAGGATTTGTTGTATTATATTGTACAATAGCTTTACTAGAAAATGCAATCCATGCTGCGGCTATATCAACTGTCGTTGTTGAAAAACTTGCACCATATTTTGTCAATAAACTTTTTATTGTCTGAACACTTGTAGTAAATTTTGTACCCCAATTTTTTGAATCATTTATAAACGAATCAATTACTGAATTTGGATTTTTAACAGCAGCCGGTGCCCCTAATGCTTCATTTAATAATTTTCTAATTTGATGTTCATTTAAATTTTTAGTTCCAAAACGTGCCATGTTTTGAGCTAATAATCGTTCTAAATTCATGTTTTTTTATTCCTTTATGGTTTTTAATATATATTTCAATGTTACAATTGCAATAATAAATATCATACAAAAAAAAATAACGTTATTTGGATTTATAAAAACATTTTCATATTATTGTAATATAAACCAATTAAAAATTTAAGTTATGAAAAAGTTAGCATTGTTATTTATGTTGATATACAACGTTATTATATCTCAAACTGTTCCTAAAAGTTTAAAAATTGGATTTACTAAATTTTTGGAATTGCATAATTATTCCAATATTGAACTTGATAATGCATTGTCAAATCCGGATACTATATTATATAAACCTTCTACATCATGTTATGTTATAGATTTTGAACACAATCAAATTTTGCTCTATCAAAAAGATTCTTTAGTTGCACAGGCACCAATTGTTTCTATTCATTTCAATGTTGCTGCACATGATTTAAAATTTGAAAATTGGGATTTTGTTATTAAATTGCAAGATTATGCTAATGATACAGAAATTCGAATTAACATGCAACACAATACATTTATTTATTCATATGTATTTGATATCAAATCAATTGGATATTATGAACGTATAACAGCGATATCGCGAGATGTAGTATTTATTCCGTAATAATAGTAAAAATGGGGGCATTGCCCCCATTACATGTTTATTTTTTATTCTATTTTGGTGCTGTACTTTGAAATGCCGTTACGGTAAGTGAACCAATATATTCTGATACAGTTGTTTTTGCATTTGGATCATTGGATTTTGGTTTAACCAATACTATCATATAGTTAGGATCTTTAGAAAATAAGTTTGATCCTTTTCCAATCATTGGACTCACAATGCTACGAAATTTTGCTTCATCTTGTCCGGTAATTTTATTTAACCATATATTTCCAGTAATTGTTTGTGCAGTTGCATCAAGTTTTAATCCATCATATGAAGTAATAGGAATTCCTGCCAATGTTATACTTCGAATAAAACCTGAATAATCTGTTGCTGCATTTTTACCTAAACCTGATATCGTAAATGAAGCTTTACCTGTCATATCAATTCCACCTTTATTTGTTGGAAGACTTAATGCCATTGGAAATGCATATGTAAAATCTTCCATCAATCGCTGCAAATTTTGTTTTTCTGATTTGGTTAAATTTTTGGATCCAAAACGAATCATGTTTTCAGCTAATATGTTTTGTAGTTTAATCATTTGTATCCTTTTTCTACATATAAATATTACACAAAAAAAAAAATACAAAAAACAATTTGGATATATCAAACTAATTTCATATTATTTTAATATAATTAACCAGTTAAAAAATTAAAATCATGAAAAAGTTAGCCTTGTTATTTGCATTTGGTTTAAATGTTATTTGTTTTTCTCAAACAATTATAATTCAAGTCGATGAAATACAATCATTTTATGGTGATACGTCGCAAAATATAAATGAAATTTTCAATAACGTAAGTTACATTACCCAACCCGAGTCTAAAAATTGTAAGTATGTAATTAATACTTCTGATTATACGGTGGATTTTTATCGCAATAGCGTATTACAAACTACAGAAGCTATAGAAATTGAATTCGTTAATAATCATATGATTGTACGGATACTTGAATTCGGTTTCAACATAGGACTCATAATAGATTTTAACGTCGAATCCGTAGTTTTTTATGATATACAACCATCTTTTGTAGAATACATGAAATTTACAAAATTTGAAATTGTAAAATCAAATTAATAAATTTATGGTTTTACCGTCGGCCGTGCGCCGGCTTTTTTCAAATGTGTACCTACTGCTTCGATTGCTGCATTATATGCTTGATATTTCGGAATATTGTCTGTAGTTAAATATTGATTTAATACAGCACAAGAATTGCCTTCGGAAAATTTAGTCGTCGCATTGAATGTAGAATTAATTAATGGAGTACATGACACCCATTGTCGAGAAATAGTTGGGTTTTTACTAGCAGCCGCATTTATCTTTCTTACTGCTTCTAGATAAGTTACTTTGCCCTTGGTTACATCATTTGGCCACAGAAACGTTCTAGGCATCACAGCATATCCACCAATCGTCCAGTGTGTTTGTGTTTGTTCAAGTTTTGGGGTTGTGACAAGATCTGGATACAATGCATTAGCCGTTTTAGCAATATTACCTAATAAAGTTTGTAACGTATTTATCATTTCGCTCGATTTCGGATCCGGATTTTGTTCCATTAGTTGATATTTAACATGTTCATGCAAACCATGTTGGTTGATGGTTTCCATGATTGATTTAAGTATTAATTTTTTTTGTGCTGCTTCGGATAAATTTTTGGTACCAAAACGAAGCATGTTTTCTGAAAGTAAGTTTTTCATTTTTTTGTATCTTTTTTTTTGGGTTATCTTGTTAACAATAATAAATATTACACAAAAAAAAAATAATGTTATTTGGATTTTTTACTTTTTTTACATAATATAAAATAAAACATATATGATTCGTTTCGGTTATGCTTGTATCAACATGGAGTTATCCGCGCGTGGTATTCGTACCGGCCGTGCCATGATTGATCGCAAATTCAAGCTTGGTGGCTTACGGCTTGCATCTGACATTGCACTTGCCAATGCCCGCGATTTACTTGCTATTCTGCAATGGAATGAAGCACATGGCATACGATTGTTTCGGTTAGGCTCCGAGCTCTTTCCACGTTGGAATCATTACGAATTTGCTGATTTGCCTGACATTGATCTTATTGTGCAGCATTTACGTTCTGCAGGTGATTATGCTCGCGACCATGGGCATCGCATCACAACGCATCCTGGCCCATTTCATATTCTTGGTAGTCCTGATGCTGTAGTTGTTGATAATTCTATCATTGGTCTTGAACGACATTCTGAGCTCTTTGATATGATGGGCTTTGCACCTAGCTTTGAAAACAAGATCAATATTCATGTTGGTGCTACTTACAATGATAAGCCTGGTACTATTATGCGATGGCTGCATAACTATGATCGTTTATCAGATTCTTGCAAGGCGCGTTTGGTTATTGAGAATGATGATAAAGCTTCCATGTATTCGGTGCGCGAGTTGTATGAGATGTTGCATGCTGAAATTGCTATACCAATTACGTTTGATTATTGGCATCACACTTTCAATACTGGTGACTTGTCTGAACAAGAAGCATTCTTTATGGCTCGTGAAACTTGGCAACGCCATGGCGTTACTCAATGTACGCATTACAGTGAGTCCCGTCGACGTGAAGCACAAATTCTCATTGAACGTATGTTTGCACATCATAATATCGATATTGTTGATTTGCCCAAATGGCCAACGTTCCACAAACAATACAAAGAATTTACCAAAATCAAAGAACAAGCTCATGCTGATTACATTACACGGCTCCCAGATACGTACGGTGTAGCTGATCTCGATGTTATGGTCGAAGCAAAAGCTAAAGAACAAGCATTGCTCAATTTAAACGTTGAATGTTGTCAAAACGCTCAATTAATTTTAGAATAATATATTTATATAAAATATTAATAATTAAATAAAAAAGGTAAAATTATGCCAAGTTATGATTCAAATTACAAATACAAAAGCAATGTTATTGACAACGTTGAAGATGCAAAAGAAATTATTCGAAATGTAGGTAAAGCACTTTCTGAAGGAAAAACTGATAAAAATTCTGCATTAGACAATTTAGCACGAGCAATTCAAAAATTGGAAGAAGCTCGATATTTTATCGATAGAGGATAATAATTAAACGTTTTTCTATATGTTGTATTAACTATTTTATCATGAAATTTTATAAACAATATTGTCCCGTTATCAGACAAACAATCTCTGCAGGCGGAGCGGTCGGGAGCAAACGAGGAGAGACAAGCCAAGCGGGTTAAAGCCCCAACTCATGCTTCCGACATTGAAATTAAATCTTAACTAATTTACAAAGATAAATTTCAATTGAAATTTTATCACATTGTAATAAAACAAAAAGTGATTGTGAAAAGAAACGTAAAAAGTAGTACGTCCCCGCGTGGATTTAAAAAATTGCAATGCAAATATTGTAATGAAATTTGTCAAAAAGTAGATATGAATGCAACAGCAGTAACATGCAGTAGTTGCGTATCAAAACTTGTTAATGGCCATCAATTGGAAATACGAAAATAAATCTTTATATTAAATAAGTTATGTTACAAGCAGAAAAAATAAAATCAAATTGGGAAAGATATCGCAATTTAGTTGATCAGTTCTTTCCTACACGAAAAAATGCATTAAATCAAATGTATGATGCATTTGAAGATCGTATGGTAATGATGCCAGCATCGTCCATTGCACATTATCACAATGCGTTTGCTGGCGGATACGTAGATCACATACTTCGAGTAATGGATTGTGCATTAACTTTGCATAATACATGGATGGTATGTGGTGCTGATATGTCTGGTTATACTGAAGAAGAATTATTGTTTGCAGCAATGCATCACGATTTAGGTAAAGTAGGATTTCCAGGAGATGGTAACGAAGTTTATCAAGTAGAAACTTCAGATTGGCATCGCAAGAATCAAAACAAAATGTATCGTCATAATGAAAACATTCCATTTACCATGGTGCCAGATCTTTCAATTTGGTTGCTGCAAGAATATGATGTTAAAATGTCTTGGAATGAATATCAGGCAATTAAAATTCATGATGGAATGTATGATGATGCAAATAAGCCGTATTTTGTTGCTCGTTCAGCACAAGCCAAATTGAAAACAAATCTTCCTATCATTTTGCATCATGCAGATCATATGGCAGCACAAATTGAATATGAACGTTGGAGAAATCGAAATAACGAATCACCTAAACCGGTTTCTGAAAAAAATAAAATACAAAAATCTGCAGCATTAAAAAATCTTGCAGAAAATAATCCGGATGTAGAACAAGCAATAACGGATATTTTCAAAGCATTTAACGGAGAATAACATGATATTTTTAATCGTAACAAACATATGTTTGCTTGTAATTAGCGCATATTTAGGATATCGAATATGGTATCTTGCTGGAATAATTGCTGACCTACAAGATCAAGATGATGATGTTGTTTCATATGTTCAATCGTTAGAAGATACAAATCAATTTATGTATGAACAAATAAAAAAATCATATGAAAACATGCAAGAAATTGATCGTTTAGGTGCATTTGAAGCAGAAGACGAAGCTGGCACAACATTTCAATTATTAAATGATGTTATCATAAAACTTAAGGAGCAATTTGATGTCCAGGAAGAAACAAAGTAAAACATATTTTACAAAAATAACAGATATTGCAATATCTGCTTATAATAAATCAAATAATGTTTCAATTAGAGAAAAAATTTATCGTAGATTTATTTATCCACCTTTTATGAAACTTACTGAAAATATTATCAATAAAATTAAACCAGATTATATTGATTCATCATTTCAAGATTTGCAAACTGATTTAGTTACGTATTTAACGGCTCGTTTGGATAAATTTAAACCAGAATTTGGAAAAGCATATTCATATTATACAAGAACAACATTTAATTATTTAATTGCAGAAAATCAAAAAGGTTATAACAAATTAAAATTAGATGCATTAGAAATTAATATTGACGAACAACGAAATGTTGTAACAGAAATTCATAACGATGAAATGCAAGAAACATTGCGAGAATTTATGGACGCATACGTTAAATATTGTTTTGACAATTTAAATTATATTTTTTCTACTCCTACGGATATTCATGTTGCAGATTCCGTATTACATATTTTTGAAACTCGAGAAAATATTTTAGAATTTAATAAAAAAGCATTGTATATTTTAATTCGAGAACGATCAGGTTTAGAAACTTCAAATATTACTAAAGTTATAAAAACATTAAAATCAATTTATGATACTAAATTTTTAGAATATTCACAATCAGATTTTATAAAATTGCCTTTTTGATATTTATTTAAAAGGTTTTGTTATGGATAAAAATGATGAAATATTTAAAGGTACATCGTTTTCAGATCTAATGTCCGATGTTTATCATAATTCAAAAAAGAAAGACCGACAAATCAATCAACTTATTGCACAACTTCACCCATTAATTAAAAATGCATCCGATGCTACAATCATTGTGCCTTTAATTAAAGAATATCTAGATGTTGCAGTTAAAAATGATGATCATTTAGTTAAATTAACTGCAATAGTTCAACGCTATATTTCTACAAAACAAACTATTTCTGGAGCAGATGGATTACTTAGTGATGAAGAAAAACAACAACTTCTTCATGTTGCTGAACAAACGTTATCTGCAGAATTAACTGATGAATTAGATTCAATTGAACAAGAATCAATAGCATTAAAACAACGTATAGCATCATCAAATAAAACAAAAAAGGATATTGATGTCTGAGCAAAACAGTACGTTATTTTTAATTGGCGAAGTTGTAAATGGTTATGATAATACATTAAAATATATTGAATCGGGGTCGACTTCTACAACTAATAAATTATTTACTATACAAGTACGTACAGTTAATCGATATACAAAACAAACTGATACATATACGTGTCGTCCGTTTAATTTAAACATCAAACAAATTCCATTAATCGGAGAACATGTATTAATATTTTGTGCATATAATCAAGAAACTACATTAGATGTTACAAATATTGAATGGTATTATTTACAACCATATGCAATACAATCTTCAATTAATTCAAATATTGTTCCGGGAATTTCATACGGCAAAAATATATCAGAAGATCAAATTAAGAATATTCAGCCAGGAAAAGTTTTTCAAACAAAATTTATTTCTCCATTACAACCATATGAAGGTGATATTATGATTGAAGGTCGTTGGGGAAATACAATACGATTAGGAAGTACTACTTCAAATCAAGATGAATTGCTAAATCCAACATGGAGTGGAACAGAATTGGGTGATCCAATAATGATATTTTCAAATGGTCAACAAAATAAATCTAATAAACAATTTGTAGTAGAAAATTTAAAACAAGATCCAGCATCAATGTATTTAACATCTACACAAAAAATCAATAATTTTTATTTAGGAACTAATACAAATAAACGACCATTAACTAAATTTAAATCAGAATCTCAATTTGATAAATCGCAATTTATTGGTTCTGCAGATCGAATTATATTAACAGCAAAAACGGATATAGCTGTTGTAGATTCAGTTAAAGCAATTGTGTTAAATTCACCCAAAGTGTATATTGGTAACGATGGTGCCGCAGAACCAATTCCGCACGGAAAAGTGTTGTATGATATATTAAATGATATTTTATTAACGTTGTCTGCAGGTACCGTTGGTACAGCTGGAATAACAAGTCAATTTATAAACAATGAAAATATTTCATCAGCTAGACGCAAATTAAATCAACTATTAAGTAAAAATTATTTCATAAAAAAATAAGGACATTATGCCAATTACTCCGCCATTAGATAAAATACCCGCATTGCCAGCTCAAGGAGTATCATTATTAATGAAGCAAGTAAATTTACAAGTTTCAAAATTAATTAATGATATAAATAAATTGTTAGAGTCTATTAATAAACTTTCTGAAACAACTAGTTGCAGTGATCCTAAAACTAAACAAGCAAAAGATGATTTAGCTAATGTTTTAAATGGTATTACTAAAATACAACAGCTGCCAACTAAAATACAACCAGTTATAACTGGATTACAATTAGCAGTTACAACTGCACAAGCAATAAAAGCTGCGCAACTATTAAATCCAGCAACAGCACCAGCAATTATTTCAGCAGAATTACTATTAGTACAAAATATGACTATTGCAAATAGTATACAAGCATTAACTCAACTACAACAAATACCGCAAATACTTAAAGATTCGTTATCTGGAATTAATTTACCATTAAATGATTCATTGAATACATTATCTACAATTTGCAACGTTGAAAATACTTCATACGAATTGCCAAACGAATTAATTTCTACTACACCTACACAAACTATTGATTCAGATTTTTATAACACATTTAATGTATCGGATTCGGATTTAGATGCAAGATTACAGTTGATACAAGATCTTGTAGCACAACAAAAAGATTTATTAACTTCATTAGAAGAAGCTCCTAGTAAAGTTTATGAAGGCGAAACACAACCAACACCTGAATTAGGAAAACCTGGAGATTATTTTGTTGATAATAAAAATCGTATAATATATGGTCCTAAAATTTTAAGAAATGAATGGCCCGCGGGCGTAAATTACTAAACTTAATATTTATATAAAAGTATTCATATGGATTCAAAAATTTTAATAAAAGCACTTAAAACTGCAATGCGAGAAGTTATAAAAGAAGAATTAACCGAAATTCTTCGGGAAGGTTTACAATCTACAATTACGGAAATAAAACAATCTACACCTGTTTTACAACCAATTCAAAAAAATACAACAAATCAAATTAAAAAATCAAAAATACAGTTTCAAGATAATAAATGGGCAGATATTTTAAATGAAACAAATGCTTTGTCAGAAGATCATTCGATAACAATGAATAGTTTTCGTGATATAATGAATGAAGGTATTGAAGAAATTCGAATGACATCACAAGATGCAAACAATTTTGGAACGATGCGAAAAAATATAAAAGAATCAATTGAAATTGCACCAGTTGAAACAAAAATCATGGAAGATCCTGAAACCGGAACAGTTCTCGAGGTACCTCAAGAAATTCAACATGTAATGACCCGAGATTATTCTTCGTTGATGCATGCAATCAATAAAAAACGAGGAATAAAATAAAATGTCATATGTAGTCGATAATAATCCTAAAATTATCAATAAAAACCCAACTCCATTGGGAATTAAATCCACGTTCAATGGAGTTGGAATTTTTACTACAAATTACACAAATTCACAACAAGCTCGAGATAATTTTAAAAATTTATTATTAACTAGAAAAGGAGAACGTTTATATCATCCAAATTTTGGTTGTGATTTATTAAATATATTGTTTCAGCCCATAACTGATCAAATAACCGATGATATCAATACTACAATACGAAATACAGTTTCATATTGGTTGCCGTATTTATCAATTGATACTATTGATATTGATACGTCATCAAACGATATAATACCAAATCATACAATAAAAATCAATATTGTATTTAGCGTATTCGATAGTATTGAAACAAATACAATTGTAATTTTTGCAGCAGAAAATGGAATATTACGGATAGAATAAAAATGGAATTAAAAAAACGAGACGTATCGTATTTAGGAAAAGATTTTGGTCAATTTAGAAAAAACTTAATTGATTTTACAAAACAATATTTTCCACAAACATATACTGATTTTAATGAATCTTCTCCTGGTATGATGTTTTTAGAATTGTCAGCATATGTTGGAGATGTACTATCATACTACGCTGATACAAATTTGAAAGAATCGTTGCTAGAACAAGCTACGGAACGAGCTAATATTTACGATTTAGCTCGAGCGTTAGGATATAAACCAAAAAATGTTATACCAGCATATGTTGATCTAGATGTATATCAATTGGTACCTGCAATCGGATCTGGTTCTAATGTAATGCCAGATTTTAATTATGCATTATCAATTAAACCAGGTATGCAAATAAAACAAGAAACGGGAAACGTAGAATTTAGAACGTTAGATTCTATAGATTTTGCATTTTCTTCTAGTGTCAATCCAACCGCCGTTACAATTTTCCAAACAAATACAGTAACAAATGATCCATTATATTTTTTATTAAAAAAACAAATTCGTGCAGTATCTGGTAATATTGTTACAGCTACATACACATTTGGTTCGCCTATTCCTTATGATAAAATTGTATTACCAGATACAAATATTATTGAAATAATTTCAGTACAAGAATCTGATGGTGATAATTGGTATGAAGTTCCATATTTAGCTCAAGATACTATATTTGAAACAGTACCGAATATTGTAGAAAATGATCCTGTATTATCTACATATCGAGATTCGGCGCCTAGTTTATTAAAATTGCGAAAAGCATCAAAACGTTTTATAACAAGATTGCGAAGCGATAATCGTTTAGAAATACAATTTGGAGCAGGTGTATCGGATAATAACGATGAAGAAATTGTACCTAATCCGGATAATGTAGGAAATGGTTTAGCGGGATTTCGTAAAAACATCAATGTAGATATTGATCCATCTAATTTTTTATATACAAGAACATATGGACAGGCGCCTGCAAATACTACTTTAACTGTAACATATTCTATAAGTAATGGTATAACGGAAAACGTAGCAGCAAATACGTTAACAAATATTAAGTTGATTAATTTTACACAAGATATAAATTCTATTAATAATGCTAACATGATGAATTTTGTAAAAAATTCAATTTCAGTTAATAATTCATTGCCTGCAGCTGGTGCAAAAAATATAGAATCATTACAAGATATAAAAAATAATGCATTAGCAAATTTTGCAACACAAAATCGATTAGTAACACGAGAAGATTATATAATACGTTGTTATTCTATGCCATCAAAATTTGGTAGTATAGCAAAAGCATATATTGTACCAGATGATCAAATTACTCAACAAGATTTAATTGATCGACGAATTGCAAATCCATTGGCATTAAATTTATATGTTTTAGGATATAATTCATCAAAACAATTAACTATTTCAAATCAAGCAATCAAAGAAAATTTAAAAACATATCTAAATTATTATAGAATCTTAACAGATGCAGTTAATATTAAAGATGCATTCATAATTAATATCGGCGTAAATTTTCAAATATCAGTTTTATCAAATTATAATAGTAACGAAGTTTTATTGAAATGTATTGATGCATTAAAACTTTATTTTGATATTGATAAATGGCAAATAAATCAACCAATTGTAAAATCAGATATCATGAATGTATTAGCAAATGTAACTGGAGTTCAAAATATCATAAATATTGAAATTCAAAATTTATTTGATAGTACATTGAATTATTCTGGAAATATTTATGATATTTCAACTGCAACAAAAAATGGTGTTATTTATCCATCACTTGATCCTAGTATTTTTGAAGTTAAATTTCCAAATCAAGATATTCGCGGTCGAGTCGTAAATTATTAATCTTTTTATATTTATATGTAAAAAAGGATTGTAATGGGCGTATTGAATACAAATCGTTTGCAAATCGTTGCCGGTGGTTTAATTTCTGCTAGTTTTGTTAGTGATTTATATGATGTTTTTACGAGTCATGTTGCAGAATCGGTTTCTATTTCAGGATCATTAATTGTTACTGGTAGTATTACTAGTAGTTTATTTGGAACTGCAACAACTGCTTCATATGTATTAAATTCTGTTAGTTCATCATATTCTGCTACATCTTCATATGTTTCCAGTGCAGTTTCTGCATCATATGTATCGGGGTCGTTAGTTCGATCAATAACCGGTTCATTTAACTATGTTTCGGTTGCAACTAATTTTATCACACAAGGTACAGTATTTATGTATACAGCATCATTACCAACCACAGATCCGGGCGTAGTAAATCAATTATGGAGAAGTGGAAGTCATTTAATGATTAGTATTTAAGGTAATATATGTTTAAAATATTTTATGCAAATTCTGATGCTACTTTATATCAAGGTAGTACTGCTACTAGTGCTACGTCATTAACAAATACTGGATTAGATGAGATTTTAGAAGTTGGCAAATATTTAAGTAACGATGGCACAACATTATTAAAATCTAGATCTGTTATTAAATTTGATATAAATGAAATTCAAGAAACATTACAAACTTATAATGTTTCATTAAATTCATGTAAATTTGTAATGCAGTTATTTACAACTCAAGCAAAAAATTTACCTAGTGAATATACAATTGATGCTAAAATTGTAGCTCAGCCATGGATTAATGGTACTGGATATTTGGGTTCTAGACCAATTGTATCAAATGGCGTACAGTGGGCTAAACCATATGAATCTTGGTCATTTAATGCTCAATCAGGAAGTATGTGGATTTCTAGTTCACAACAAATACAAATAAATAGTTCTTCATTATATGTATCAGGATCGGGTACTGGAGGTAGTTGGCTATGGCAATCGGGTAGTGGAATTTTTAATATATCTAATTTTAATCAAGTATTTTTTACACAACCAGGATTGCAATCAAATGAATCATTTTCATATCGACCTACTGATATATACATGGATGTTACTGATGCAATTTCATTATGGATTAGCGGAAGTGGAGGACATGTTATACAAAATAACGGATTTTTATTAAAATTTTCCGATCAAGATGAATCTAATTCAGCAGTTACTGGATATATTAGATTTTTTAGTAGGGATACTCATACCATATATGTTCCTAGATTAATCATGTATTTTGATAATTCCGAATATGATTCAAATTTAGAAAACGTTAATTTAGAATCATTTTTAATTTTTTCAAAACTAAAACCAGAATATAAAGATACGGAAATTGTTAAAATAAGAATTTATGGTCGAGATAAATTTCCTAGAAAATCTCCTAATAATTTATTTCCAACTCAAACTATAAAAAAATTACCAATTACTACATATTATGCAGTTCGAGATGCTGCTACAGATGAATACATAATTCCATATGATAATATTTATAATAAAGTAAGTTGCGATAATACTAGTAACTACATATATGTAGATTTAAACGGTTTTATGCCAGAACGATATTATCGTTTAGAATTTATGATTACAGATGGATTTACAAAGCAATATATCGATGATCAAATTTATTTTAAAGTAGTTAGATAATGCCAAAAGAACAAAGTTTATTAAAAAGTTCAGAAAATAATACAAATTCAAAAGATTTTGTTGTTGCATCTCCGACATCATATTATATTCGTAATGGACTTACTATAACATCAAATAATAATGCAATAATACCAAGAGATTCTGCAGGAAATATTATTATACATGAAAATAGTATAAACAACCCATTACTCATAATTGAGCCCACTAATAGAGAAGTTGATAAAAAAAGTTTTTTAGAAACAATTGAAACTAGATTTCAATATTTTAGTTTTCCGCCGTTAATTACAAATACAGGTGATACGCCCGCTCCAGAAATTTCATTAGATGATATTCTAATTGATCCAGTTTATGCTAGATATCAACCAACGGAACCTAGAAAAATACTTGTTGGTCCAGTACCATCGGGTATATTAATGGATAAATTAGTTGATGGAAATCCTACTCAAGAAATCAATAGTTATTTTGTTAATAAAATAGTAAAAAATAGTGGAGCCGATTTAAGATTTAGAATTAAAATAGAACATCGTTTTGATACTCCAAATAATGAATTTGGAACTGCATTTTTTTATATTGCAAAAACCAATTCTGACTCCGGATTAAATCGTACATATTTGGGTCCATATTACAATTCAGCGTTTAACAATGAAGATCAACAAAAACAATTTGTACAAAACATTAATAATTTTATAGCAGCTACTACAACATATTGTGATTTAGCATTACAAACATCTTATTATACTGCAGTTAATAGTTTAATTTTATTCTTAAAAAGACAATTACCAAAAATAAATGGAATTATAATAACATCGGGTATTATAAGTTTAACAAAAGATTTAGTTAATAACTATCAATTGAATAATGAAATTGATGCAATTAATCCGACAATACGTACTGATATAATAAAATATTTAAATACTTATGAATCCGATGTTAATTTGGGATTACCAGGTCAAATTGGTCAATATGGTGTACAAAATTTATTCATCGATGTTGTTATTCCTAATTCTACATTAGAAATTGGAGATATTTTTAGCATTACAGCATATTCAAATG
>Ga0214923_10002838_pt1 | contig 22445 bp, 16 predicted proteins | sample LL1510_MetaG_FD_177993 | JGI IMG/M metagenome (GOLD analysis project Ga0214923, IMG submission 177993) | Freshwater microbial communities from Lake Lanier, Atlanta, Georgia, United States - LL-1510 | ecosystem: Environmental > Aquatic > Freshwater > Lake | place: USA: Georgia | collected...
TGCACTAATCATATTAGTTGAAGTTAAAGAACCAAATGCACCACTTCCACTAAATGTACAATTACTTGCATTAATTTGTCCTATACCTGTCATGTTACCAATTAAATTAAAACTAGCACCACTAGGTAATGATATTCCACCGTTAGCAGTCAAAACTCCTGTGAAAGTACCACTACTTGCATTAATAGATGTTCCAGTAAATGAAGAAGCAGTCAAAACTCCTTTGAAAGTACCACTACTTGCATTAATAGATGTTCCAGTAAATGAAGAAGCAGTTAAAAGTCCTGTAAATGTACCAGTTCCAGCAAACAAAGAATAACCAGTCATACTTGCCGTACCAGTACCACCTGATAATGATAAACCTATAAAAACACCCGTTCCAGCACTTAAAACACCAAAAACACCTGTTCCAGCACTTAAAGTATAACCAGTCATATTTACGGTACCCGTTCCCCCTGTTAATGATAAACCACTAAAAACACCCGTTCCAGCACTTAAAGTATAACCAGTCATATTTACGGTACCCGTTCCACCTGTTAATGATAAACCACCAAAAACACCTGTTCCAGCACTTAAAGTATAACTAGTCATATTTACGGTACCCGTTCCTCCTGTTAATGATAAACCACGAAAAACACCTGATTCTGCTGTCAAACCACCATTAAATGCCGCATTTGAACCAGTTGCTACTGTCAAACTACTATTAAATGTAGCACCAGTTGATCCACTTACTGTTAAACCACCATTAAATAACGCATTTGAATATGCTCCTACTGTTAAACCATTACTACCTGTATTTTCGAAAGTAATACCATTTTTAAAATTTATGCCATTACCACCATAAAAAGTTGTGTCATCTACAATTATACGTCTAGTAGATTGTAATTGTGTTTCAAATTTTAATTTATATGCATTAATATTTGAACCAGTAAATGTGGTAGCACTAACAGTCTCAAAATTAGCACTTGTTCCAGTAAATGTACCGGCGCTAACAGTTCCTGTAAATGAACCAGCACCTGCACCAGATGATAACGTGGATACAGTACTATTTAGTTTTGATACAGTACTATTTAAATTTGTTATATTAACTCCATTTACACTTGTTGTTGATATGTCACCATTAAATGTTACACCTTTTGCAAAAGTTGTTATGTCACCATTAAATGTTACACCTTTTGCAAAAGTTGCAGTGCCTTGTGCATCAATAGTATCGGTAAATTTTACACCCTTCTGAAAAATACCAGTTTGTGCGGTAAAAGTTGAGTTTAAATTCATACTTAAATTACCTTTATCATCAATCCCATAAGAATTTGCGTTATTTGTTGCCTGTGTTATTATATTACCCATTTTTAATTTATTAAACAAAAGAAAAATAATTTATTTTTTTTCAAATATAAAATTATCAATTATTTTATTATTATTATTAAAAAAATTCCATTCTAAATTATTTTTATCAATTATAGTTAATTCACCGTATCCAAAATTTTTATAATCATAATAAGCAGTATAATCATGTATCAAATAATCACCTGTGTCAATTTTTTCTTGTGAACCAGCGGCGCCTGAAATTATATGATAAATCCCGTTATCATTTTTTTTTCCATTAATTATACGGTACATTCTTTCATATGCATGTATATGTCCAGCGAAATATATATCGACATTATATTTTAGAAAAATAGGTTCAAATGCATTTCTTACTCTCAATTTAGAATTTAATGGATAGTCGAAAATAATTTTACTATACATTGGTCGATGTCCGTAAACAATAATCCAATTTCTTTCAGTTCTATTAACTTTCTTTAAATCATTTTCTAACCATTCAATTTGATTACCAAATCCACCACCAGCACCTGAACCTATAATAGTATTAGGTGTAGTTGGTGCATTTTTATAATCAGTTTCGGTGTTTATTGAGATGAAATGAATAGGACCATAATTAAAACTGTACCACATATTTTTAGAACCATTATCAGGCATTTTAAAACGTGAATTAAAAGCAGTGAAATTACGTAAATTCTTGTCGCAACCAAAATCAGAAATAGAATGACAAGAAATATCATGATTTCCGGGACAAACCATATATGGACGGTTATTAGAAAATAAACTTACACTATCTTGAAATTGATTATAAGTTGATTCATAATATGGATTACTACCTATTTCTGATTTATCATCTGCATAAGAAATATCACCGATATGTAAAAACAAATCAATATTTCTTTTTTTTAAACTTTCCATTGTATTATTTGAATTAAAAGTACCCATATCGCCATAAATTGCAATCCTTAATTGTTTTTCAGGATTAATAGAAGGATTAGATAAGAATTGTTGAATATTATTTGGATAATGATTTGTTATAAAATAATAAAAAGTCGATGGAATTAAAGAATAAGTAGGAACATGATGATGAATAGAATCTTGATGATATTGAATCGAAAATCCAGTAGATGTTTCATTAAGATTATCAGGAGATAAACCGTAAAATATTATAGGTTTTGATAAATAAGAATTATCAGTAGACCAAGAAATAGTTAAAGAATCATCATTTAAAATAGCTGTTCTAAAATTATATGCGAAAGAAAAAGAAAATAAATATAAAAATTTATTCATTTAATTTTTATATTCTAATTTTATATTTTTATATTATTTTTTTAATAAAAATAAAAACTTTCTATTCTATACGACCATTTAAAATATCAATTTTACAATCATTTTTTTCAGTAAGTAATTTAGTTAAAAATACCATATCATCTTTTCCGTATTCTATTAATCTATATTTTGTTATTTTCCATTGTATAACATTTTTAAACAAATCTACATTTTGCTCTCCATTTTGATTTTTACTGTTATCATAAAATCTTTTTATCAGATCTTTTTGTGCATAGAAAAACATCATAGTATTTCTATTATATATTGTTGTATTAAAACCATGATAACTATAAAAATGCGGAGCAAAGCATGAAACACTATTTCCTTTAAATTTTGACACTTTTATAGGTTTCAAATCTTTATCATAAAGTATTGTTCCATTATTTAGTTCATCGTATTCAGATATGTTATCATCTTCTGGTAAGTAAAAGACTACTGAAACAAATTGTGCTGGTATATCAGTGTGTATTTTTTGAAATCTATTTTTCTCAGTAAATACAAACTGTAAATCATGTTTAAATACTATTTCATCTATAAAATTAGGGTTGATATAAAATTTTTCAATAAATGATTGTTTTATCTCAATGTCATCAAAAATAACTTTCACAGTATCGATTATATCATCTTCTATTTTATGTAAATTTATTTTTTTATTCATAAAATCAGGATTATCCCAGTTTCTGTTTTCTAACGGTGAATTATATTTGTAGTGTAACATTCGTTTTTTAAGTTTTTCATAGAAAGTCTCTGGGAAAATGTTTTCAATATATATGTTATAGAATGGATATTTATTGATTTCAATCGATTTGATTCTATTCAAAACATGTGTTTTAATATTTTCTTTCGACATATTTATTACTTTTATTTTAATAAATAACATTTTTTTATATTTTTAAACTAAACAAATAGTTTAAAAATAATTCAAGTTAATACTTGTTCTTTCTTTTTTTTCTCAGATTGTATTCGTAATCCTGTTTCATGTATAGCTGAATTTAAATGTCTGTTTAGATAATTTTTTCTTATTAAATGACCGCATTCGCATTTAAATTTTATTATTTCATTTGGTTCATTTCCAAGTAATTTATTTTCTAAAGATACTTTATGTATTTCAGATTTTTTATGTTTTGCACTATAATTTCTTTGAATTGTCATACCACATTCACATATAATTTTTGTTTGCTGATATGATAGTATTTTTTCTTTATTATTATCGTAATGTTTTTTTGTTCTTTCTAAAACTTTTTCTTTATTATTCTCATAATATTCTTTAGAAGTTTGAATAACAGATTCTTTATTATTTTCGTAATGTTCTTTTTTATATTTTGTAAATTCTTCGATGTTATCCTGATAATATTGTTTATTATAATCTTTTATTTCTTCTTTATGTTCTTCCTTGTATAATTTATGTTGTTTATTTAATGTTTCTTTATTTTCTTCATAATAATTTTGATTTAATATATTTAAAGCATCTCTGTTTTGATCGCGATATTCTTGTTGATACATTAATCTATCTTCATCTTCATTAAGATTGTTAAAAAAATTAATATATTCTTTATTATCGTTATAATATTCCAATCTTTTTGAATTTATATATTCACTATTATCTTGATAATATTCTTTACGTATATCTTCTGGTGAATTTTGTGGAATATTAACTGATTCATCGATATCAGCAAATGCATCAACAAATAAATCAATTATATTTGTAAATAAAGTTATATCTTGATTTTCAGGTAAAATAAAACGATCTCTATTAGCAACTTCTCTATATTTATCAAGTTTAGATAATATACATTTTTCAATATGAGACATTTGTTGAGAACTATTACATGTTCTATAATAAACAACCGTGTGTTCACGTGTTTTATTATAATCAGATAATCTTTCTTCAAGAATAATTGCTTTACCAATAACAAATATTCTATCTTTTTTATGAAATTCATCTTGAATCATATATATATAATTTCTATCATCGTAATTAATTCTTTTTTGTTTTCGTAAAATTTGATTTTCTAATAATCTTATACGTTTTTCCCCACTTTCAACTTCTTGTATTATTTTTTTTGTTTCCTCTTTATTATTTTGCAATTGAATTCTCAACTCGTTTGTTTCTTCATTAACTGTTTCTTGTAATAATTCTTCTAATTTAATATAATAATCATGTACTTCGTCTGCCTTTTTAGTTCCGGCTTTCAAACAGAACTTTTTAAAGGTATTAACATTTAATAAAATAGTTTCTTTGTTTTGACCACCGTGAATTGGTTCATTAATATTATTTTCAATTTCAACTTTACTTAAACCTTCAAAACTCGCTCCACTATTACATGGAGCGAGTTTATAATCAATATCAATTGTAAAAAATTTTTCTAGTAATCTTTTTGCTGGATCTTTTCTTGAATACCCTAACCATTTCCACACATTATCAAAATCAATTACAAAGTCTTTCTTTGAATCATAATTAAGAAAAGTATAAAAACTTGCAACGAATAATTGTTGTTGATTTTCAGAGAAATTATCTTTAATTTTATTAATAAGTTTATTTTCATAATCTTTTGAAAGACGTGTCATCGCGTTCTTTTCAATCAATTGAATAATATTTATTGATTCCATTTTATTATATAAATCAATTCTTTAAACAGTTATTATTTAAACACTTTTTTAAACACTTTTTTAAACACTTTTTTTCAAATTTAATTAAAAATCAATTTAGTTTTGAAAAGATTTTTTATATCATCTAATACCTTTTTTCGTATCTTATATCTGAAATTATATTGTTCTTTTATAAAATCTTTTTTAAACTTATATTCATAATCATCTTTTTTATCATATACTACATTAAGTATTTCATCTATCGAATTGACTGCTATTTTTATATAGTAAAAGAAATCAATAGTTAAAACATCAGAATGCGCTATAAAATAATCTATATGCTCTAATTTATCATATTGTTTACCAACATGATTATTAATATCAGAAACAAGAAATTCTAATCTTGAACCTACTTGAACAGGTTGACCTCTATTTCTCATTTTTTCAGCCAATTGAACTTGTGCAGGTAAACATTTTTCATAATATTCAGTTTCTGTTTCAGCATTTTTCTTTTTTAATTGTTCATCTCTTTCTTTCTTTGTTGTTGGTAATTTTGGAACTATATAATCACCTATTTTCATTTTATTAGGAATTATTTTACCGCTTTCATCTGTATGTGGAACATGTTGCATATTATGTGTATCACCGACTGATTTCGTAATTACAAAATCTTTATATGGAAAAGAATTAGAACATAATTTATTGAATTCTTGAATAATGTGATATAATATATCATCTCGATTTTCTTTTTGAAATATTTTACTTACCACTTGTTCATATAAATTTCTTACAAATACACTACTATCTCTTCTTGCAAGAAGTACACCTTTTTTACCAACTTTATTAGACACAACACCATCAGCAGAACAACTCGTGTAAAGATACCTTTTCTTCGTGAGAATCAAAAACCTGTCATAAATTACTTCTTCGAATTCAAGCTTAATTGGACGTGGAAATAACATTGAAATTTCATCGGCAACTTTTTCAGCGTAATCCCATGTTTCTCTTGCAGTGTTTAAATGTGGAAAATGAATATAATTTGAATCTGTCCTTAATACCATATTTTTACAAATAGGAGTAGACTATATCTTAAGCTTTCGCCCATATCCATTTAGTCGTTGAACCTTTTTCTTTCTATAAATAGATAAGAAACTTGGATGCGGATAATCTTTATATTTTTATAAGTTTTTTACTCATTCAATAATTAATTGAATCCATATATATATTTCTATATATATTTAGTACTTGATAAAAAAAGATGTCCCCGCAATTTGGATATGTTGCCTAACAATAAATTAGACTAGCAATATTTTTTATATTACTGAAACCAGTTGATCTCCATATACTAATTCTCCACCATATTTTTCAGGGATAGTTTTAGCCACTACTTCTATGTTTACACGACCCATATAAGTAGTACAATTATGTACAACAATTCCGTTTGCTAAAAATGAATGATTTGGTACATCTATAATATCATAAACATCATCAAGTCCATCATATCTTATATCAATTACATCAAGATATAAACACTGATATTTATGTAACAAATTTTCACTCCCAACTAATTTTTTATATTCTAGAAAATTTAATTTGTTTTTGTTAAATTCGTTATTTAAATATCTTTGATAAGAAGAAGAAATTGTAAGTTTATTATTTTTATCTATACAATATCTAAAACCTATTTTATTTGCAAATAAAAGTAAATAATAATTTTCAGTTGTAATAGTATATTCCGAGTATGGAATCTCATCAATTCTTAAAAATTTAAGTTCAGATAGGACAAAATTTATACCAAATCGTGATAATAAATAAATTAATTTATTCATAGTATTTTCCATATTATCTTTATGTTTTTCTAATGTTATTAATCTCAAAGAAAATTGTGATAACGAACAGTTTCTACCAAATAAACCACCTAAAAATTCTCTAGTAACTGACAAAGGACAATTATTTTCGGACAAAAATATAGGAAGAGTATAAGGTTGATAACCAATCAATGAAATTATTTTATCAACCAATATTTTAGGAATATGAATAATAAATGTATTATTTGAATTATGAATAATTGGTTGATATCCAGTAAGAAGTTTTATATCTTGTGCAAATATTTCTGAATCAAATAAAGTTTCAATAATTACTTTACTAAATAATTTATTGTTGTCGGAAAAAATAAAGCCTAATATTCTACAAAAAGCCAAAGTTTTATCTCTATTATCTGGTGTATCCATAGTATAATCCAAAAATTTCCAATTTTTTTCATCTTCTCCTATAATGTCTTCTGGTAATTCAAGTCCAGTAATTACTTTTGAATATTCACCTCCATCCCATTTATGTTTTGATAAAAGTTTTCCAGCTTCTACCCATCCATTAGTTGTCATAATCTTATGGTCTGGCGTACATCTTAAAATTCTCCCATCTATTAAAGTTATTTTTATAAGTTCTTTTTTACCATTATATATTAATCCTTTTCCATTGGAAACAACTTGTCCATTTTCGTTATATGTCCATAAATAATCAGTATTTGTTAAATCTTTCATTTTCCTTGTAAATCCATAAGAGAAAGAAATCAAACTATCACCAGATAAACACATTGCACCTACCATGAAGGGTAAATATCCACGTTTAACTCCCATAGCACCATATTGACTATTACATGAAACTTTATATGATAATTGTCTTTTATCTAATATATTATTTAACATTATTAAATTTGCTTTTTCATTTTCATCAGTACTATTTTTAATTATATCTTTATTAATTTTAATAAGTTTTCTTGTATTTTTACGTGCATCTAGTAAATTTTGTAAAATAGTTGGAATCACTCCTTTTGGTTCTTTTAGAAATCTATAATATCGTGATGCGCACATAATATGTTTAGAAATAGTTTTAACGATTTTTGACCTTTCTTGAATATAAGGTTTTAATTCTTCAACTTTTTGATTTAATTCATCAATTATTTTTTGTTTTATAAGTTTATTTTTCTTATCATCTCTTTTTTCTCTTAATTTTGTTATTTTTTTCTTTTCTTCATCTATATATGCAGTTAATTCATTTTTTCTGATAATTTTAGGATCGTGAATACATGAGTTATGCTCGCTCCAGGACATAACATGACATTTACTGTCAGGAATAGAATCATCTGTAACATAAGTTGAATAATCTATATTATATGCAATCATCGTCGTCGGGTATAAACTTGCGAAATCAAACGGAACTACTTTATTGTATAATCCAGGAACTGGTGGAAATACATGAGCACCAGTATATCTTTCATCATCTTTACAAATATATCCATCTTTTTCGACCAATATATTTTTGTCATAGCAATATTTATAAACTTGGGAATAAACTTTTATTTGTTGCCCTTGTGTATATAATGTAAATGGTTGAACACAACATACGGTTGACATTTCAGTCAAACCTATAAATGTTTGTAATTTATCCATTAATTTAACAGTCAATTCAGAATCAACAACGCAATATTTCCCTACAACTGACATAGCTTTTCTTGCTTTATTACTATATGTTCCATCTAATTCTTTTTTTGTTCCTATTCTATAGCATTTAAATATACCTTTTACAGATAAATCATCTTTTGTTTGTCCTAAAAAATAATCAGAAACAGTTTTCAATCTGTAATTATCCATTTTAAAATCTCTTTTAACTAATGGTAATAAATCCACGAATAATCTACCTTCGCCATCAAGATATTTAAATTCTTGATTTTTATAAGCAGAAGAAGACCATTTTATAATCTTTTCTTTTGCATGGTTATATTTATGAAAACCCAATGTATCAAAAACATGATTTACTCTACAAGGTCTTTTTGACCTATCAATCATATATGGTATATCAAAACTTAATATATTATATCCAACAATTATATTAGGGTTTTCAGTTCTTATTAATTCAGTAAATCCAATTAATAAATCAGCTTCTGTTAAAAATCTTAATATTTTTACATTTTCTCCAACCAATTCTTGTATAGGATTTCCTAATGTTAACAAATATGGAGTGTGTATTTTCGAACCTTCTCTTGCAAATACACAAGAGATTTGAAATATTTTATCTTCCGGTTTTTCAACTTTAGGCATTGAACTTGGATTAGACGAATTAACTTCAATATCAAATCCCATTATTTTAGGTAAACCAACAGTTTGTTTTTCAATTCTAGTCATATTTTTCCATTTTACTTTATATTCTAAATCACATAAAGTAATTTTATCATCTTCTGACTTAACTAATTGTCCAGAAAACTTAATCCATCCAGCAGTAGGTAAATCTTTTGCAACAGTTAATTGTAAAATAGGGTCAGCATCTTGTTCATGCATTTTTAATTTAATAGCACCTAAACCAGGAACAATTAAATTTTTCTTTTGAATATCGTATGATAATTTTCTGATATCATTTCTTGTAGAAAACGAACAAAATAAAAAAGGATATTTTTTTCTTGTACCATCTTCATTTAAATTAGCACCATATAATTTATATTTATAAATAAGACATTTTTTCAAAGGTTTTTGCTTACCCATCATTTCGTCTAATTTATTACCAATCATTTGGGCTTTCATATCGTTCCAAGGAATATGCGAAGGCAGTTCAAGATAAATATAAGGTGTAAAATCTGTTATTCTGAGACATATATTTTCATTGTTTGTACCAATACCGTAAACACGAATAGAAGTTATTTCAGTTTCAGAATCATCAACAAACCAACTATAAGGAAAAAACTCATTTATGTTCATGTTCTTATTTTCTTTATAAATTTTATATTTTAAGTTCAATTTTTTTATTTTCTTTAAATAAAAATGTTAATTAAAGATGACAAAATATGTAAACGTATTATGGAAAATTTAGGTGAAATAATTGACGAAGGTAGATATGGATATATTTATAATATGATAAATGATGATAAAATAATAGCCAAAATATCAAAAAAAAAAGAAATGATACCACCTGGTTTTAATATAAATATTGAAAATAAATGTATAAGTGGTAGAGGTTGTAGTGATGATATAATTTTAGAAGGATTGATAATGGAAAAATTAAATTCTTTAAACTCAAAAAATTTCGTTCGCTTTAAAGGATTATATAAATGTGATAATCAATATATTCTTTTAATGGAAAAATTAAATGGTATATCTTATAAATCTTTCTTAAAACAGAATATAAATGATAATATAAAATTGCAAATTTTGTTTCAGATAACATATGCATTGTATATAGCAAATACAAAATTAAATTTTGTTCATGGTGATTTAATAAGTAAAAATATTATGATTGAAAATGTTGAAGAAGAAGACTATGAATATATTATAGATAAAAAAAAGATATATGTACCGAATATGGGTATAAGAGTTGTAATATTTGATTTTGGATTTTCAAGAATAAATTATAAGGGGTGGAAATTTTATCAATATAATCAACAACATTATAAAAATGATGATGAATTATTTGATGGATCGGCTGATATTTGTAAAGTATATAATAATCCAACAATGGCGTTACCAAAAATATTTAGTAATGTAGTAATAAATGGTTTATCATTAAACGAAATATTAAAAACATGTAAAACTACTGGATGGTCTTATGTACCAGTTCCACCGTTTCCAAAAATAAAAGCAATAGACATTCTAAGAACCAATCTATTCGATGAATTGTATAAAAATAAAGTATCTTACAAAAGTTCTATAGAAGAAAATATAGGTATAGAGCCAATTCAAATGGAAAAAATAAATATAAACGAATGGTTAGAGTCAGATAAAGACAATATTATAATACATGTACCAAATCAGAATTTACCATTTTGTCTTAAAAAAAGTTATTTTACAGAAAAACAGATAAATAATATATATGTTAAATGTATTTTTGAAAATGAACACTTGATAAAAGAAAGAACATACGACGGAAGTGAATATATTAATATAGGTTATTATTTAAGTGAAACGTCTTTAATAGATAATACAGATTTTAAAAATTTACTGTCTAAATCTAATATTTTTAAATTAAAGTATAAATTTAATAATTCATTTATTTCAAAAGAAGCATTATTATTATCTGACATAAATATTGGTTATAAAAAAACTAAGAGTTTAAAATTAAAATATAAAAACGTAGATGCGTATTTTGATGATTTATATATAAAAGCATTAAATAATTATTCCTATCAATGGGATAATACGATAAATAATTATTTATTAAATGGAGATCAAGAATTTGAAAAAGAATGGTTTAAAGATAATTATAAAAGATTTGGTTCAACAGAAGTATTAGCGATAAAAAATGTTAAAGAAAAAATACAAAATATAGATAAATGTTTTTTAAATTTTGCACCACGATTTGAAGAAAAAATAAATTTATTTAGAGGTATGAAAACACCTTATATAAAAAATATGAAATTAGGAGATAAGTTTGAAATTAAAAATTATGTTTCAACATCAAAAAGTAGAGGAATAGCTAATAAATTTGCAGCAGGTAAATATTTATATGAAATAGTTCCCGATTTTGGAATTCCTTTTATCGATATGATATCTTCATCAAAATACAAGGTAGAAAAAGAAGTTTTATTACCAAGAGGTTTAATTGCAACATGTATTAAAATAAATAAAAAATTAATTGTCCTACAATTAAGCATGAAATCAAAAGATCAATTTAAATTATCTTCTGATTGTCGTGAATATAAAGTATATGATATTATTCCATCAAAAGAAATTCAATCTCCTTCAAAAGAAATTTCTATATCAAAATTGCATTCAAAACATAAATCCAAGTCAAAATCATTACCTAAGTCAAAATCTAAGTCAAAATCATCACCTAAGTCAAAATCATCACAGAAAACATGCGAATTTAAAAATAAAAATGTAGACTTAACAAAAGAAGTTAAAAGATGTCCGAACGGTTGTGTTAAAAATAAGAAAACAAAACTATGTGAACCAAAAAAAGTTAAATCTCCGTCAAAAAAACCTAATACAAAATCATTAACTAAGACAAAATTATTAACTAAGTCAAAATCATTAACTAAGTCAAAATCATCACCTAAGTCAAAATCATCACCTAAGTCAAAATCATCACCTAAGTCAAAATCATCACCTAAGTCAAAATCATCACCTAAGTCAAAATCTAAGTTAAAATCATCACATAAAACATGCGAATTTAAAAATAAAAATGTAGACTTAACAAAAGAAGTTAAAAGATGTCCGAACGGCTGTGTTAAGAATAAGATAACAAAGTTATGTGAACCAAAAGGGGAAGAGCAAGTAATATTTAATTTTACTTGATGAACCGTGTATTTATATTTTGACTAAAATTATAATACTTTTACAGTATTATAATTATAAAAAATTATTGTAAATTGAAAGTTAATAAACCAACGTTTGATTTATTTTCATCAGGTAAATCATAATATGCAGACAGCCAGCGAGTTCCACATGTATTATTTAATATTGCATCAACTATCTGTGCATCATGAATACATATTTTATTCGTTATTCTAAACGCTTTGAAATCATCATTTTTATGTATTTCTTCTAATTTTATACCAGAAAGAATAAATAATTTTGCTTCGAATATATACTTCGAAACAGTGCATTCATCATACGATTCATTTAATAACTCTTGTTCGTTATACATTTGTTATTAAATATTAAAAAGCTTTTTATATATTCAATTTTTACAATTACAAAATATTTTTAAAGATATAAAAAATAATATTAAAATAATTATTTTATTTAACAAATCTTCATCATTAAAAATATTATAATCTTCAAATTCTTCTTTAATTTCATTTTTAATATCATTATTCGCTCCTGCTATAAAATTAGAAAAATTAGTCCATGATTCGACATCATAAATAAAATCATTTACTTTCTCATTTTTTAGTAATAATTTTTCGTATGAAGTTAATTTATAACCATTATCTTGAATTCCCCATTTACCTCTTATAATAAAATCATCAAATCTGTACAATATTGGATATTCAATAAACAATTTTAATGAAGGTAAAGTTGGATATCCAACAAAAACGTTTTCTTCTACCTCACAATTATTTAATCCTCTTATTATTTTAAAATATCCTTTATCTCCCCAATTTTTACCCCAACTATTTCTTGCTATCCAATATTTAATTCCGCTTTCTTCACCCCATCCTATTAATACAATAGCATGACCGTAATTATTTATTTGTTTCGATTTAGAATCCCATTTATATATACCTATACCATCCCAATCTAAAAAATCCTGAAAAACTCTCATAACAGTAGAACAAGGACCCCAATGATATATTTCACGTCTAATATTAGATTCATTACCTGATTCAAATAATATATTTTTACTTTTTGTTCCGGGAACATAATAATATCCTGAAACACGATGACATATCATTTCTTCATTAGTAGCAGGACACTTATCGTAAGAATTGCCGAATAATATGGTACTTGTATAAACATTGTCTATTTTTGATTTATCATTAACACATTTTTCTTCTGGAACACCAAAACAATAAAGATATTGCCATGCTTCTAATAAACTATTTACTGAACATTTATTAACAATAGTTTTCTTGTCAGCGTCAATGTAATCAAAAGTATTACCAATTGTTATATTTTTTTTTACATCATCCCAAATTAAATTATTTTTTTGAAAAATCATTTTAGCGGTAGAAAATTTCAAATTGTATTTACCTTTTGTATATATCGAAAGTCTTGATGATAATACAAAAAGTGTTGCAAAAGCCCAACAAGAAACACAATTAGACTGATAATCTATTTCGTTTATATACTCACTCCATATTTTTCTTCCATCAAAAAATAAAGGAACTTCTATCGTAGTTTTAAATTTAGACGATGTTTTATCTAAATTTAGTTGAGATAATTGTTTATTCATTTTAGAATCAGAAAGTAATAATGTTCCATATTTTTTTTGTATCATTTATTTATTAAAATTTAAAAAAATTGAATTTTATTTTAATAAATATAAAAATTTATAAATGAATAAGTGTGAGTATATAAATGATTTTATTTCAGAAATATCTAAAAAATATAATATTGATAAAAAAGACCTCCAGAAGGTTATTTCAGAAATATTTAAAAAATATAATATTGATAAAAAAGACCTCCAGAAGGATTTTAATAATAGTAGGAATGATAAAAAATATAAAGAAGGATCTAAAACACTTGTTGAAATAATAGGTATTCAAAAACAAAAAGAAGAAAATTCAAATATATGGGATCGTAGCCCGTATGAAGATTTAACAAAATTACAATCAAATAATGCTGGAATCGTAGGAGAAACATTTATGAAAAAAATATGTGACAGTTTCAAAATCGAAGCATCTGTGTATGGTTCAAAAATAAAAAATAAAGCTGATGGACTAATATTAAATAAGAGTATTGAAATAAAAACATCACATAGAGGTTCCAGTGCTGATAGTTTTCAACACGAATTAGGAGAAACTCCTTGGATAGCTGAGTTTATGATATTTATCGATGTATCTCCAACATGTATTTATATAACTATATTTAAAAACTTTAGTGAAGAATTTTATAAAAGTCGTAAAAAATGTCTAGAATATTTTCCGACAAAAACTATAACTTGGAGAAAAGGTACCGGAGCATTTAAATTAGACACAACAGTGAAAATAAATGAGAAAAATGTTTTAAAAGGACATACTTTTAAAATTTATAATGATGACGATTTTAATAAAAAATTAAAAACTTTTATATTAACAAAATTTAAATAAATTCAGCATAAATTTGAGAACTTCTTAAATTATATGCTGAATTTGTTGATAAAAAAGATATTTTATTCCATTCTATATTTAACATTTTATTTATCATATTCTTTTTATTATCTGTAAATACAATTCCATAACCTTTTTTACCAGGTAAATCTTCAAAGTTCATATAGCATTTCATATTTTCTTTTCCAAAACAAGTAGAAGGAATATATATATCGCATTTTCCAATCATATCTTTATTTCTTGTTGATGATATAGTGCCTCCATTTGACATAGAATAAATTTTCATTTTTTTATTTGTATAATCTATAATGTTATACAAATTATTATTATGATTTTTAGACCATATTTGAAATACCGTATTTATTTTAATACAATTTCCACAAGGTTCATAAAAATCACTCATCAATTTTGTTGAATGAATTAAATTATATCCATTCACTCTTTTACGAGGAACACCTTTTCCATCGCTTTCAAATAATTGGGGTAATATAAAACATACATAATTCGCAAATTCAAACGAATGATTAATGAATTTTAACGCTGTATGCCCTCTTAATCCAAAAGGTGGATTACCAAAAACAACAAAATTATTATTTTCAATTGGATACCAGTTTAAATAGTCAGCTTGAATTACCGATGGATGACGAGGTTCAATATCTAACGCTATGGTATCAAATGGTAAAACTTGTAAAAATCTACCATCACCTGCCGATGGTTCAATATATTTGAACTCATTTGGATTTTCTCCAAATGTTTTTATTACATCGGTAAATATTTTAAAACATTTTTCGGCTGTTTCTACTGGTGTAAAGAATTGATCTTTTTCTTTTGTTGAATAATTAGAATAATTAATTGGTATATTTGATAATTTTAAAATATCAAATTCATAATTTTTCGGAATATCTTTTAATTCAATCCATCTAGTTATAGTTCCAGTTGCTATATTTAACTTTTTTGCTAATTCTTTTAATGAATGTGTTGTAAATAAACCATTTAAAATTTCTAATAAATTGTAAGGTACTTCATTATCTTCTATAAATATTAATTCAATTTTAGGTTTATCTTCTATCAATTTAATTAAATCAGATTTTTTTTTTGATTTACATTTTGTAATTCCAAGTTCTTCGCATTTTTTTATAAGTTCTGTCTTTGATAAGTCGGTTAAATCTGTCATTTCTTTAATTATATATAATAATATATTTTAAATCAATTTTTATTTAAAAAATAATATTCTTTTTTTAAAATGAAATCATTAACTGGATATTGGATATCTAATGTAGATAATAAATATACTAATTTTGGTGATATATTAACACCATATATATTTTCTAAATTTAATATGAATATGATTTATGATAATATAAATCCTCAAATATATGGTGTAGGTTCTCTTTTACATATGATTCCAAATGATTATAAAGGATATATATGGACTAGTGGATTTATGTATAATACTAAGACATTAAACTTAAAAAATGACCCGATTGCTGTACGAGGGAAATTATCTTTAAAACAATTTCATAATGATACTTCTAATACCTATATTGGAGATGGAGGATTAATTTTAGAAAAAATATATACACCTAAAATAAGAGGTAGTATAAAATATAAATTAGGAATCATGCCTAATTATTGTGATATAGTAAATATGAGAGATGATCCGATAGAAAAGTTTAATGTATTTAATAATCCGGATGTAATTTTTATAGACCCGAGAAATTATATAGAAACAGTTGTAAATGATGTGTATTCATGTGAAAATATCATTACGTCTTCTTTACATGGTTTGGTAACGGCAGATTCATATGGAATAAATAATGGATGTTTTAAATCGAGAGAAACAAATATAGCGATACATAATATGCAAGATTCTTTTAAATTTCGAGATTATTATTCGGTTTATGATATTAATTTTGATAAAAATAATTTATTAAGTTTGGATAAGAATACAAGTTTTGAACAATGCATGTCGATATGCAAACCAGTTATTAAACCAAATTTAGAAAATATAAAGTATAATTTAATAAAATCTTTAAATAATTTTTTATAATATAATAAAATGCATTCATCTAAATATAGTCATAAACGATCGAATAAACGTAAATCATCTAATAAACGTAAATTATCAAATAAGCATAAATCATCAAATAGGCATAAATCATCAAATAGACGTAAATCGTCAAATAGACGTAAATCATTGAATAAAAATAAACTATCAAGTAGACGTAAACATAAACAATTAAATAAAAGTAAAACATCTAATAATGAACAAAAATTAAATATGATGATATCTAATTTGTCTCAAAAATTACATAAAAATATTGAAGTATGTTCGGTTATATCTTCATTTTTGATATTGTATACAATGATAATAATTTATTTAGGTAGTGGTGGAAATACTAAAAAAGAAATATCTAATGTCTTAAATATATCAGAAAACGACGATTATCTTATAAACCAATTATCAGAAAAACAGAAAATATTAAATATTCATTCTGATAATTTAGAATTACAATTATCAGTTGCTTTACTTGTTAAGTCAGATTTTAAAGTTAATAAGTCTTATAAAGATTTATTAAATAAATTAAATACACAATATTTTCAATTCTCAAGAATAAACGAAGCAGTCAAAAAAACAAATGATTTTGTTTCAAAACAAACAAATAATCTAGTTAATCATATAATATCAGAAAAAGATTTAAGTGATTTAACTCGATGCTTATTAATAAATGTTTTGTATTTTAAAGGTAAGTGGTATAAGAAGTTTGATAAAAAAAATACAGAAGATGATATATTTTACATAAACAAAGATGAAATTACAATACCATTTATGAATATAAATGAAGAGTTTGAATATTTCGAAGATAATTCGTATCAGTATATATGTTTATATTATAAAAATACAGATTATGCCATGACAATTATTTTACCTAAAGATAAAAAGAGTTTAAATTTTGATTTTTCAGAAAAAGATATATTTTCTGTTTCATTTGAGAAAAATAAAATTGAATTATATCTTCCTAAATTTGAACACAGAACTAAAATATATCTTAAAAATATATTCTCTAATCTTGGAATAAAAGATTTATTTACAAATAAAGCAAATTTGAATAAAATAAGTCAAAAAGAAATTAATGTTGCCGAAATTATTCATGAAACAGTCGTTAAAGTCGATGAAGAAGGAACTGAAGCGGCTGCTGTAAATGTTGTTGTTATAGAAGAAAAATGTATAAGAAAAGATATTATTTTCAAAGCAGATCATCCATTTTATTATGCTATTATAAATAAACCAAATAAATTAATTCTTTTTAATGGTGTATTTTGTGGAAATGTATAATATATTTACAAAAAAAATATATTGTGTAATAATAAAATGAATAATATACATCAAACAATAATTGGTATTATAGTTAGATCATTTGATACAGTTGGTATGAGTATGAATAGAAATACTTATGAACTTCTTAACATAATAGGTGGTTGCTCACTTGCTTATGTTACATATATTTTATCTCAGTATCCATCATATACTTACAATCAAATAAGTTCGATAGTAAAAGCGATGAATGATGAACAGATAAATTTTATATCAAATCAAGCACGTAAAATAGCAAGTAAATCAGATGACATAAAATCATGTGTTACAACTAAAGGAATAAGTTGGCTTCTTTATCCATCAAAAAGAAAAGAAGATTATTTAAAATTAAAAAGAATGTTAGAAAAAACTGATTTAAATATAAAAATTTATAAAGAACTTATAGAAGAAAGTCTTACTGAATTAAGTGATAACTTGTTAAGAATATTTGCATTTAAAATTCTTAATTTCAGAGTTAAAGAAGGCGATAATTTTGGTGATATAATAAATACATATATAAATAATAAACTTATTGAATCATCAGAAAATAATAAACTTATTGAATCATCAGTAAATAATAAACTTATTGAATCATCAGTAAATAATAAACTTATTGAATCATCAGAAAATAATAAATTAGCTTTATTAGAAGAAGATGACGATGTAAAAAACAATGAAATACAAAAATATACTGAACAAATATTTGATATACAACAGCATGTTGATTTAGTATATAAGGATAAAGATGTCGATAAATATATTACTCAATTACCCGAATCAGCTTGTGGTGTGGTATTTAAACAAGTTAATGCTGAAATAAATCAAAATGTTTTTCACTCTGCACAAAATATCGCGCAAGAAATTAACCATAATTTAGAAAGGTTTAAACATCGTTTAGATACTGATTTTGAAACATTATCATTAACAATATATATAACTATATCTTTATTTTTAATCATTATTGCGAATAAAATGTTTTATACATATCTTGCTGGTCGAAGAAGACGTGATGGAAAAAGAAAATCAAGAAAATCAAGAAATAGAAAAAGTAATAAAAGAAAATCGAAAAGAAGTTTCAAAAGAAGAAAGTCTAAAAGAAGTTCCAAAAGAAGAAAGTCTAAAAGAAGTTCCAAAAGAAGTTTCAAAAGAAAGTCTAAAAGAAGTATCAAAAAATAAAAAATGATTTTTTAAAATAATTTATTTTAAAAATCCAAGATGTTATTACTTTACCTATTTTTATTAATCGAAATAATAGTAGTATTGAGTACTTGTTGTATTATTACAAATATTAATCGTTATTTTTTCAAAATAGTAATTATTTCTTTATTATTATATCAACTTTTTCAGTTCATAGAAATATTTGTAATATTACAACAATTTTTAATACTTGTTGAAAACTTAAATTAAACACAATTTTTATTATCTTCATTAAGTTGTTTAATGAAAATAATTGATTCTGGAAGACGACAAGATAATATTGCTTTCAATTTAATTTGAAATATTCTTTTTTTTTCTAATTCATTTTCAAGAACCAGTAAACTTTCATCATATAATTTTTTAATTTGTTTACGAGGTTTACCATTCATCAATAATTTAGTAATTTTATTTGATAATACTATTCTTTCTTCATTAATGAAACTATCTATAACATTCATTCTTATTCTTTTGACATTACCAAGAGGTTTAATATCATAAGAAACATTTAACATTTTATTCTATTAATGATATTATTAAATCAGAAAAATTCCCAGAAACATTCATTTTAACAAGTAGAGAAAACAATGCAATTCTAATCTTATTTAAATAAACTAAATTTGGAGGTACCGACCATTTTTCAAAATAAGAATAATGCGTATCAGTGATATTATACCATTCTGTTGTGAAAGTATATTCACCTTTATGTAAAATTGGTTCCAAACTAGTAATAAAAAATTTATACATAAATTCTAGTTCTTCGTCGGTATCAATTGTATGATTCAATACACCTAATTCTTCTAAAATTATATAAAACATATCTTTATCTTCATCGTGTAAGGATTTATATAATAATTTTAAATTATGCAAAACTTCATCTTCAATATGATTAATACTACCAAAATCGACAACATGTAAAATATTTTTATTTTCAATTAAGAAATTACCGTAATGTATATCGTTGTAAAATAGACCATGTTTAAATAAAGAAACAAATATAAATTCTATAATCTTTAGTCCAATGTAATTTATTTCTTCTTGCGAAGAATTATTTATAAAATCATATAAGTTTTCTCCATTTATGTATTTCATTGTAACAATAGAATTGGTACATAAATCTTCAATAATATTTACAATTTTAATATTATTGTTGTCTTTCCATATATCTTGAAACAATTTGTAATTTTTAACTTCTAATCCGTAATCAAGTTCTTCATTTAATTTTGATTTTACGTAATCAACTACATCAATTATATCTGTACCATGAAAATATTTAGTTACTGCATATAATATACCAATATCGGTCTCAAATTGTTCCTGTATTCCATAATATTTAACTTTTATAATAATTTTGTCATTATTTTTTAATTTAGCTTTATATACTTGACCAATTGAACCACTTTTATATATATTTGTTTCAAAATCAATTACACTATCAATAAAATTCTTGTTGGTGGTAATTTCATTTAATATAAATTCAGTAGTTTTTTCCTTATTGTATGGTACACATTCATCAAAAACTTTATTGTCAAAATTTCCATTATCCATATTTATAATTTGTGATAACTTTGATAACATACCACCATGTTTTTCAAATACTTCAGATAAACATTTTAATTTATATTTCTTCTTTTTGAAATTTTTATCCGCATTATTATTGCTATTGTTATCGATACTATCATCTCCTGTAAAATATGTATATAAAAATGATGCACATATAGATCCGGTTCTTAACATTTTAATTTATTATTAATTGACTATAAATTAAAATTTAAATAAAAATAAATGATAATAAACAATTTTACGCTAATTTATCTAATAAAACAGGGTTTTTATCATTCGAAAATTTTAGAATATAATCGCAAATGTTTTTGTAATAATCATCATGTGTGATAAGTAATATAGTTTTACCTTTTGAGTTAAGATATTTGATATAATTTAAGGCACTTTCTCTTGTTTTATCGTCCAATGCTGAACTTGGTTCGTCTAATATAACGGTATTAGATATATCATTTAAATCTAATCGTAAAAGATGAATTATTTGTTTTTGTCCACCTGATAAATTTTCGCCTAATTTACCAACTTCCTCATTTAAAAAAGACCATTTTTCCTTGTTTTTATCTAAATTTTTAAATATATCATAAAAATTAAATTTATCAAACAAGTTTTGTACTCTTTTTTTCATTTCATTATTGTCTTTATAACCATAAATTATATTTTTATAAACAGTTGTATTGAATAAATTTGTAGTGTTTTGATTTATATATGAAATATATTTTCTTGTTTCTCTTAAATGATATTTTGATATATCGTTGCCTCCAAAAAATACACTACCGGAAGAAGGTTTTTCGATACCAAATATAATATTTATAAAAGTAGATTTACCAGAACCGGATGGACCGTATAAACAAATAAAACTTTTTTCAGGTAGTATTAAACTAAAATTGTCTAAGATATTATGATTTTCATAATGGAATGTAATATTTTTTAATTCTATATTTGCGTTTTTTATAGTTAATTTTTTATTCACATCAATATCATTGTTTTGATAGTAATTTAATTCTTTTAAAAATTGTTCATTTTTTAATAATGTTCCAAACTTAGAAGTTGCTTCCGGTATAAAATATAGAATTTCAGACATATTATCAAATATACCTGTTATTAATAAAATTATTGTAGTTATTTCTTTTGATGTTATATTTTTATTTTTATACAAATAATAGATTGCAGCAAAAATAATACATGTTGTTATAATATTTACAACATAACTTTTATACTGTTTATGTGTTACACAATCTAATGAATCTTGTTCTATTTGTTTAGATTCATCTGATAATTTCAATATATTATTAATTTCAAAATCAAAACCATTAGGAGTTAATTCTATAGTATTTATGTTATGAAATAAATCTTCTA
>Ga0214923_10002839_pt1 | contig 22443 bp, 24 predicted proteins | sample LL1510_MetaG_FD_177993 | JGI IMG/M metagenome (GOLD analysis project Ga0214923, IMG submission 177993) | Freshwater microbial communities from Lake Lanier, Atlanta, Georgia, United States - LL-1510 | ecosystem: Environmental > Aquatic > Freshwater > Lake | place: USA: Georgia | collected...
ACTTTATAGTAGCCAGGATTTATTGAGCTAGTTTTCTGACCAATGTTATTGAACTGATTTGAAACTGCTGATATTACAAAAATAATGACCACTAAAACAAGTACTGAAATTATTTTGGATTGTTGCTTGGTTGGATTCATTAGATATTTAAAAGCATGAATATTTGCTTTTCGTCAATTTTTGTACCATCGATTTTAATAACTTTTTCATTTTTTGCAGGTTTTTGCAGTTTGGCTGCGATTTTATCGAATTGTTTTGAGGTCATATGAAAATCGTATCCATTTCTTTTTTTGGATGGATGAACGGCTCGTTTTTTGGATTCATCAATTGGTGTATTAACCCAAATTAACACTGTATCAGCACCGTGCTCTGCGGCCATATCGCGCATATTTTGTCTGTCAGCCATGAAGTTGAAGTTGGTGTCATAAATCACACTCTTACCAATTTTGAGTAAGTATTCGGCAGCTTGATCGAGCTGGGCGTATAAACGTTTACTTTCTTCTTCACTGTGATCCGGGTTTTTATATAAACGATTGCGTTCAAAATCTGCCCAGATGTGCTTGGCGCCAGTTTTTTTATGGATAATTTCAGAAATTGTAGTCTTCCCCGCACCGGGGTAGCCAATGAAAAAGAAAAGTTTAGGTCTACTCATGGCCTTATTTTAGCAAATAACTAGGCTGCGTAGGGTATGTTGGACATTTGCTGCTTTACGCTTAAGCGAACCGCTAATTCGGCAGGACTCGGTAAGTGGTTTTTAATGAACTCGACATCTGCCTGACGTTCAATAGGGCTTAAAGGCTTTCCTTTTTGATTGTATGCACCAAAAGTTTCATAACGGTCTTTTTCGCTTAAACCAAAACTCGATAGTCTCAGGGGGTATGCCGAAATGAGATTGGGGTCATCTATGTGTCTTACTTCAAGTGTGTTACTTTTTGGCATATATCGAGCTTGTGATTTTTCCTTGAGATCAACAATAGTGCCTGGCGGAATTTCAATTCCGCTGTAGTTGATTGCTTGCATAGCTAGTGCCGTAGGCACTCCTCTAGGAAAAAACTTTTTTAAAAAAACTGGCTGGCCATAATCGTCCACATAAACTTTGGTGCGTGATTCGTTGAGTTTTAGGGCGCTATCGATAAAGCCTATTTCAGCTTCGTGGCAGTATTGACGGGCCTCATCATTGTTTATAGCTCGGGGGTTATGAGTAGTGTGTGCATATTCATCTGCTGGTTGGCGCTCGATAGTGTGGTTGAGAATGGTTGTTAGGGTATGTTCTAAGGAGCCTGGTTCATATACTTCAGTTATCTCTTTTTTTATCAGCTGGCGACCTGGCTTGAACCTGAGTAGCTGTAAAGATGCGGTGACGGCATTGAATTTATCGTTGGGCGTGACGCACTTGTTATTCATCATTGGCGTAACTATTTTGGCGCCTTCGGGATCGCCGTTTATAGCTGACAGTACACATGGATGGGGTTTGGCACTTTTAATTTCACCCCTGAAAGCCTGGATATTCATCCGCATATTTAATACTATATGTTTTTAAAAATCAATACCCTTGTTGGCTAAGAATTTATCATCGAAATGATGCTTAATTTTTTTCATTTCAGTAGCAATGTCTACGTCTTTCAATAATGATTTAGGAAAATTACGGCCTGTAAAACACAAACTAGTATTTGGTGAACGTTTAGTAATTAATTCTTTCAAGTGCTCTTTTGTTAATAGTCCATCGTTTACGGCATTGTTTATTTCATCGCAGATAACAAGGTCATACTTGCCACTCGATGCAACTTTTAGAGCTTTTTCGTAAGTGTCTAATGCCGCTTGCTGATGTTGCTTTTCTGATACGTGTTGTTCGCTCAGTTCACCGGCTTTATAAAAACCTTTACCGCCTTTGTAAAAATATATTTGCTCCTTGTAGATTGGTTTGATGTCTCTAATAAATACGTGTTCGCTTACGCCCCAATATTTTATGAATTGTATGAAGGCTACATTCCAGCGATTGCCCAAGGCTCTTACCATTAGTCCGAGAGATGCGGTGGTTTTACCCTTATTGTCGCCAGTATAGACAATTACAACCGATTCTTTGGTTTGATAGTCTTCGAATGCCATACTAGGATTTGATTAGGTCGTGTTTTTTTAGAGATGCATCGATTTTGGGTCGATCGAAGCCAACAATTATGTCGCCGTCAATATCAATTACAGGAATACCGCGTTGACCAGACTTTTCTACGCTCTCGTCGCCTGCTTTGGGGTCTTCTTCTACATCTTTATCGGTATACTTTACGCCAATTTTATCGAAGTAGTCTTTGGCAGCGTGACAAAAAGCGCACCACGACGCTGAATAGACGATAACTTTTGCTTTAGTCATAACTCTAGTTTAGCTGTTTATGGCAACTCAAGCAAACCTACTATTTTTAGGCTACATAATATTTTTGCAAGATACAGTTTATATCTGTTATTATTATAAATAATGAGCAAAACCAACAAAGTAGCGGCTTCGAGCGCTAACTCTAAAAGCCAAATGTCTGATTTTGAGTTAAGCATGCAAGCAAAAAACCAATTCATTGTTACTACAATGAACATGAGCTGGCAGTTGGCAATTGTAGTTCTTTTTCCACTTCTCGGCGGTCATTATCTTGATCAAAAATTTAGCACTGGCTATTTATTTTTCGGACTAGGGTTTTTGTTGGCTATCCTAGGCATGAGCCTTGTGGTGTGGCGACAAATTAGACTCATAAAGCCTTTAACCCGCGAAGCCAAAAAAGGAAATACTAAATGACAAGTAATTTAATGAACAGGTTTGCAGAAGGACCAAGCGTACATGTTGCGCCGGCTCATGGCATTGAAATTGCAGGACTGCAAATCACTAATTCTATACTCTATGGATGGGCTGTCGCCGCGGTATTAATTGTATTTTTCATATGGATTGCCCGCAAAGTAACTATTCATCCAAAAGCTGGAGCTGTCCAATACATTGAAGCCGGAGTAGATTTTATAACTAATCTCGTGACTGGTGCATTTGACGACAAAAAAATCGGGCGCAAATACGTGCCTTTTTTTGTAACTCTATTTTTCTTTATTTTATTCAATAACTGGATGGGTCTATTACCGATTGTTGGCGAAGGTTTCAAATCTGGGGAGAACCCGCTGCTCAGGCCTTTTACGGGAGATCTAAATGGCACATTTGCAATTGGTGTAGTTACCATGATTGTGGTTTATGTAGCATCGGTTAGAGAGTCTGGCGGTTTTATAAAATATTTGAAACATTTCTTTGTTGGAAGCCCTAAGAATCCATTGTTTTTAGTCATTGGACTTTTGGAAATGTTCACAGATCTTACAAGGGTATTGAGCCTGTCGCTTCGACTTTTCTTGAATATTACTATTGGCGAAATTGTAATTGGCGTATTCGCTTACCTAGGCGGGTTCTTGGCTCCAGTAACTGCCCTGCCATTTTACTTGATGGAGCTTCTAGTGGCTGCCTTGCAGGCTTACATCTTTACCGTACTTAGTGTCATGTATTTGGCGATTGCCGTTAATCACTCCCAAGACCATAGCCATGATCATGACTTGACCGAAGATAACTCATCTGAAACAATGAAGCTAGCAAGCAGTAAGGCTTCGGGATAGTTAGGTGGTTAACATTGAATTTGAAATTAATTAATAATAAAAGGAGCAAATAATAAATGTATTTTGCAGAAGCAGTAAACACAGCAATCATCGCTAAAGGTCTTATGATCGGTGGTGGATTTATTGGACCAGCGATTGGTATTGGTATGATTGGCGGCAGCTATTTGCAAGCCGTAGGTCGTAACCCAGAAGCAGCTAAATTCCTTGGACAAGCCCTTATTTTCGTGGCTATTGTCGAGCTATTTGGTCTATTAGCCTTCGCTTCAATATTCATCGTTAAATAGGAAATTAACATAACAACATGATTCAATCATTATTTTATTTTGGAGAAACATCTTCTTCCGGACTCGGTGCACTAGGAGTTGATCCTAAGGCTTTCCTGATTCAGTTGATTACATTCGTGTTAGCCTTTTTGGTTCTAAAGCGCTTCGCTTTTAAGCCAATCACAAAAATGATGGATGACAGACGCAAACTTATTGAAAGTGGCGTAACAATTGGTGAACAGATGCAAAAAGATCAGGCCAAGCTTGAGGCCAAGATAGCTGAAGAACTATCTAAGGCTCGAGAAAAAGCCGACTCTATACTATCTGCCGCTCAAGACGAAGCTAAAGAAGCTATTAAAGATGCCGAAGTTAAGGCTCGAGAAAAAGCCGATGCTATTTTGGCTGACGCCAAAGAGAAAACTAAGCAAGATATAGCCAGAGCCCGCAAACAACTTGAGGGTGAAGTTATTAACCTGATTTCCGATGCTACAGAAGTTATTATTGGCGAAAAAGTTGATGCTAAAAAAGACGCTCAGCTCATTGACAAGGCCCTAAAAGGCGGCATCAAGTAATGAAAGCTCCAAGAAGTACCATGGCCAAAGTAATTAGCAAAAAGCTTGAAAAAGCCGATTCCAAAAAAGCTGCACAAGACATTGCCGGTTATTTGTTGGCTGAAAAACGGGTTAGTGAGCTAGATTCACTGATGCGCGACTTACAGCAAATCAGATCAGATCAAGGCATTGTCGAGGTTGATGCCCTTTCAGCCCATGAACTCGATGAAAAATCAATTAACGAGATTAAAGCAGTTATACATAAAAAGTTTCCAGCCACAAAAAAGATTATTATCAACAAAATTTTAGACCCAGATGTAGTTGGTGGCGTTAGGTTAGTTTTGGCTAACTCGCAACTAGACCTGAGCGTCAGATACAAATTAAGTAAATTCAAGCAATTAACCACTTCATAATACTAAGGAGCAAGACAGTGAGCGAACTATCAATCAAACAACTTTCAGAAGATATTAAGTCAGCTATTTCTGAGCTTAAAAATCAGCCTGAAATAGAAAAAGTAGGCGTAGTTACACGAGTTGGCGATGGCATTGCTTGGATTTATGGTCTTCGAGCTTGTGGCTATAATGAAATGCTCGAAATAGATGGTACTGACGGAAAATCAATCACTGCTTTTGCTTTCAACCTTGAAGAAGATGAGATTGGTGCTGTGCTTCTAGGTGAAGATACCCAAATCAAAGCTGGCGCTAAAGCACGACTCACTGGCAAGGTGCTAGAAGTACCTGTTGGACCTGAGCTTGTCGGTCGCGTAGTTGATCCACTAGGCAATGTATTGGATGGTGGTGAGCCATTAAAGACTAAAGAAACTAGCCGTGTAGAGCGTCCTGCTCCAGGTGTATTAAGTCGCCGAAGTGTCTTTGAACCATTAATGACTGGTATTACGGCTATTGACGCCATGGTGCCAATTGGTCGAGGACAAAGAGAGCTAATAATTGGTGATCGCCAAACTGGTAAAACTGCAATTGCCGTCGATACTATGGTTAACCAGGCTCGCCAAAAAAGTGGCGTTATAAATGTTTACGTGGCAGTTGGACAGAAGCTATCCAAAATTGCCGCCTTGCAAGAGCGCTTAAAGCGTGAAGGCGTTATGGACCAAACTATCATCGTAGCCACTGGCCCATCAGACCCAGCAGCCATGTTATATCTAGCTCCTTATGCTGGCTGCACTATGGCTGAATATTTCCGTGACAATAAAAAACATGCCTTGATTATTTATGATGATCTTACCAAGCATGCCGCTGCTTACCGACAGATGTCATTACTGCTTCGCCGTCCACCAGGACGTGAAGCTTATCCAGGCGACGTATTTTATATCCATTCTCGTCTTCTTGAGCGTGCTGCTAAATTGAGCGATGAACTAGGTGGTGGTAGCTTGACTGCATTGCCAATTATCGAAACTCAAGCCGGCGACATCAGTGCTTACATTCCTACAAATGTTATTTCAATTACTGATGGTCAGATTTTCTTAGAAACTAGCTTGTTCTATCAAGGAATTAGGCCTGCAATTTCTGTGGGTCTTTCAGTGTCACGTGTTGGTGGCGCAGCCCAGACTAAGGCCATAAAAGGCGCTGGTGGTGGCTTGAAATTAGCCTTAGCACAGTTCCGCGAACTAGCCGCTTTCAGTCAGTTCTCAACAGACTTAGATGAAGAGACCCGCCACATTATTGAACGAGGACAACGTTTAACCGAATTGCTCAAGCAGCCACAATATACGCCTTATGCAATCTGGCAAATGTACGCTGTTCTGCATGCGGCAAACAGTGGTGCTTTCGATAAAGTAGCTCTTAACAAAGTCGAACTAGCTAAAGAAGCCTTGCTTCGGGAACTAAAGTCAAAACACGCTAAATTGATTGAAGCAATCAATACTGGCGACAAACCAACTGAAGCCCAAGATGCGACTATTCTAAAAGTAGCTAACAGTGTGGCAGCCAGTTACGGTGAAAAGCCAAAGAAAGAGGAAAAGAAGTAAGTGGCCAGCACGATAGTACTTAAGCGTCGAATTAATTCGATTAAAAATACCAGGCAGATCACAAAAGCCATGGAGCTTGTGTCGGCTAGTAAATTACGTCGTGCTCAAGAGTATGCCCTAAAAAGTCGGGCTTATCGAGATCTGGCCAATCAAATGCTAGCCAAGCTTAGTACTATGCCAGATGTTACTCGCCAGCCACTTTTCGAAAAACGCTCTGTTAAAAGCCGATTACACATTGTAATTACCAGCAATTCAGGACTAGCGGGTGCTTTTAATGCAAATTCACTAAAAGCTCTAACTGCAAGCATCAAAGAAGACCAAGCTTCAAAAGTCAGTTCAAAAGTAATTACAATTGGAACTAAGGGCGCACAATTTGTTCGTCGGCTTAGCGGAGTTGAACTTCTGGCTGTATACCCTGCTCTAGGCGATCATCCAACAGCCAACGATGTTCAGCCCATACTAAATACCGTTGTTGAACAGTTCAAAGATAAAAATGTTGATGCAGTTGAGATTATTTACACTATGTTTCACTCAACAATAAATCAAGAAGTACTAAGTCTACCATTATTACCTACAACCTTGATTGAAGACGTTAAAGCTGACAAAGTTTCGCTTAGTAATTTTGAGCCAGACGTTGAAACAGTGATTGATCAAGTAGCTACAAGACTCATAGAAGCTCAAATTTGGCAGGCTGTGCTAGAAAGCTTGGCTAGTGAACACGCTATGCGTATGGTAGCTATGAAGAATGCGTCCGATAATGCCAAAGACTTAATAGATGACTATACATTAGAGTTGAACACTGCTCGTCAGGCAGCAATTACACAAGAATTAGCAGAAATTAGTGGTGGAGCGGAGGCCTTGAATGGATAATTTCGATAACAACCTAAGATATTACAGAGATGATGGACCGAACTACATGCGACGTACAATTCAAGCTGTTACACCAGATGAATTTCATAACAACCCAGATTACTACACAGAAAGAAATGAGCGCCTGGAAGACAATATTAAAATCGAAGAACGTCGACAAGAATTCCATAACATCGTTTCAGCACAGTATTTTGATGTACAGCAAATATTTAAAGCAATTGTTAACAATAGGACTAAGGAGTAAAAATGGCAGTAAGTACTAAAAAAGTAGGTAAAATTACCCAAATTGTGGGCGTGGTGGTAGACGTTTCGTTTTCTGATGGTCACCTGCCAGCAATTTACAATGCTTTACAAATACAGCTAGAAGATCAGAAAATAACTCTAGAAGTAGCTCAGCACCTGAGTGAATCAACTGTAAGAGCTGTGTCATTAGGCTCAACCGATGGATTACAGCGTGGTGCTGAAGTAGTCGATACAGGTTCTGCAATCAGTGTGCCTATTGGCGATAAAACTCTTGGCCGAATGTTTAATGTAATTGGTGAACCAATTGACTCAAAAGGTGGTGATTTCAAAGATATAGCTCCAATTCATAAAACTCCACCGCCACTCATGGACCAGTCAGGAAGTATTGAAGTGCTAGAAACTGGCATCAAGGTAATTGATTTAATTTGCCCGATGACTAAGGGCGGTAAAGCCGGCTTGTTCGGTGGCGCAGGTGTTGGAAAGACAGTCTTAATTCAGGAATTAATAAATAACATTGCTAAATTCCATTCTGGCTATTCAGTATTTGCCGGCGTTGGTGAGCGTACCCGTGAAGGTAACGATTTATATAATGAAATGCAAGAATCAGGCGTTATTAAAAATACTTCCCTTGTCTTTGGACAAATGAATGAGCCGCCAGGTGCGCGCTTGCGAGTGGCTCTATCTGGTCTTACCATTGCTGAGGGCTTCCGCGACAAAGGCAGTGACGTGCTTTTGTTCGTCGATAATATCTTCCGCTTTACTCAGGCTGGTGCCGAGGTTTCAGCCCTGCTTGGTCGTTTGCCTTCAGCTGTAGGCTATCAACCAAACTTAGCGCAAGAAATGGGACAACTTCAAGAACGTATTACTTCTACTAAGGAAGGTTCAATTACGTCCGTGCAGGCGGTATATGTGCCGGCCGACGACTTAACTGACCCTGCCCCAGCAACAACTTTCTCTCACCTGGATTCCACGATTGTGTTGAGCCGTGCATTGACCGAAATTGGAATATACCCTGCGGTAGATCCTCTGGATTCAAGTTCAACAATTCTTGACCCCGAAATTGTTGGCGAAGAACACTATAACGTAGCTCGTGAAGTTCAAAGAGTTTTACAACGCTATAAAGACTTACAAGACATCATTGCAATCCTAGGCATGGAAGAACTGTCCGAAGAAGATAAGCAGCTTGTAGCTCGCGCTAGGCGTATACAGCGTTTCTTGAGCCAACCATTCTTCGTGGCCGAGCAATTTACTAATAATCCTGGTCAATATGTAAAACTTACTGATACCGTTCAAGGTTTCAAAGAAATTCTTGAAGGTAAACACGATGATAAACCAGAAAGTGCCTTCTACCTTAAAGGTGCTATTAGTGATGTTAAAAAATCAAAGGCTAAGTAGTGTTTCATTTTAAGCTCGTATCTTTAACTGGCACCATATTTGACGGTGATGTTCATGAGGTATTATTGCCTACTCTTGAAGGTGAAATTGGTGTTTTACAAGACCATATGCCACTTACTAGTGTGGCCACCACAGGCATGATTGCAGTTCGTAAACAGCCAAAAGATAGCGATGCAGCCAGAGAATATTTTGCTGCAAGTGGCGGTCTTATAAATGTCGAGGGCAATAATTTAAGTGTATTAGTTGACGAAGCTGATCATCCTGAAGGTATTGACGAAGCCGAAGCTAAAAAAGCCTACGATTTAGCCATGAAAATGAAGTCTGAGGCCAAAGACCAAGTTAGCCTTGAACATGCCCAGCAAATGGTTGATAGATCAGCTGTGCGCCTACAAGTTGCTGGATTAAAGCGTCGCCACCGCCGAAATTAATTAGCTAGCAAAAATTACTATTTACTAGCCCGCCAAGTTGTGATATATTTCACATTTGTTACTTTGAATTAATAAAAAAAGGTTAAAAATGTCTAGAGAATTATCCCCTAGCGCGGAACATATTGAAAGTGCTCCAAGCGAAATACAAATAGATGCTGATCTCAGCTACGATTTTTTTACAAATAAGAAAAGCTATGGCGCTTTTAGTCTTACCAAAGATCATAATCGAATAATTGGATGCATCGATCCAAGAGACCCAATCGATGTAGCCCCGGGCGACCATAAGATTACAATTCAAACTGCTGGTGGCGCAGCTGGTGAAGGTGTAGATGCGGCACTATATATAACTGCTGAAAATAACTTTAGGCCGTTTGATATAGAAACTGCTATTGAGCGCGATAAAAACGTTCGAGGAATCATTGTGCTTGGCGCACATCATGACTGCAAGTTTATAAAAGGCATGCCGTCTGTGCTAGGCGAAATGAGTAATCCTTCTGATTTTACTCTAGAAAGTACAGAGCGTTGGGCTAGTTTTTTCCATCACAAAGACAATTTTGATAAAGCCATGCCGAGACTTATGGAGGCAGCTGGCGTTATAAAAGAACACCTAGAACAAAAAGGCAAGCTAGGAGAACTAGTCGAACATATCGATTCCATGCGACCTGACCACGCTAACGTTAAGCGATTACTTGGTAATAATAACTCAAAAGTGTATGTTACAAACTTTCACCCTCACGTAGGCTACAATCGCAACGCCAAACCAAAAAACCCCACTCAAGCTGCCAATATACAAGGTTATCACGACAGCATTGCCGCTTCTATTGGTGATGTCAGCAAGTCTCATTTTATGGTAGACGAAGAACGAAATATGCGAATTGCATCCATTATCTTGAGGTCCGCTGCAACACGTAGCGTGCTCACCAGAGATGTTCCCGAAACAAGGTTTATCGAAGTAATGCCTTCCAATAAAGGGTTACAGTTCAAAGAGGTTAGCTAAGTGAGTAATTCATCAGATGTGCTTCACCCAACAATAACTAACCACGGACGATTGAGCGATGCTTGCTGGCCAGGCAATATCTCGTTGAGTTTATTTTTGAAGTCAGGTCTAGCAACAAAAGAACAGCTTGAATCATTAATCGAAAATATTGAAAAATATTACGTTAAAGTTAATAGGAAAGCTAACACCAGATGTATTGATGGTCGCTATGACCCTGATTTCGAGGCTGATAATCTAGGACCACAAGTTCCTGGAGGATCAATTGGCGCTACACTTGCCTATCGTTTATCAGCAGGAAGAAATAATCTGCTGGAATCAAATTTTGCCAATGACGCCGATGATATGATTAGCAGATTAGCTACAATCAACCTCAAACCAGGTGGGCACCGCGATAATCACGCCGACGGCAAGTCAGCGGTCGGTTGCGGAGCAATAGATAAAATGAATCAAGCTGTATATTTACTTAGCGATAGCCGATACACAAAATCAATTTATGATTTGAGCAAGGCATTAATTGGCAGTAGTTTTGATGAAGATAATTTTTATCAAATCCTCGGTGAAGCCACACTATTAAATAGCCAATCAGAAAAATATTTCAAATATAGGCTAAATTCGGTTAAGGATCTCGAACAAAAAGAAAACAATAGCGTCGCCACTTTAATTGGAGAGCATCGTGAATGTTTGGTGATTGCCAATTATGTATCAGGTACTACTTTGGCTGAAAATATCCTGCTCAAGGATTACGAAGGCGTACAGGTTTTTAATTATGATATCTGGCGTAGTCTAGATTTAGCCAATAGACTTTTTCCTAAAACTAAAGATGAAAAGAATAAAGAATTGTTTATTATGGCTCGGGCAATGACTGCTATAGCAACGTTGATGTGTTTGACCGATGGCAGCCAAACACTTTTAACGCGCAAGTAGTACTTTACAAATTCCCCTAAGGGGTGATAATCTAATGACATAAAATTAAGTGGAGGTTCCATAATGTTTGGAAAACGACAAGTTGCTACTCTTGTAGCAGAATTCTTAGGAACAGGTATTCTTACCTTGCTTATTCTAAGTGTAAAATATTCATCACTAGGCTCAGCGGCATTCTTTATTGCTGCAACTGCAGGTTTAACACTAACCTTTCTAACATTCTTGTTCTTGAATGTTTCAGGTGGTAATTTCAACCCTGCCGTAACTATTGGCCTATGGTCAATTAAGAAAATTCCTGGCACAACAGCATTTCTATATGTTGTAGTTCAAATTCTCGGTGCATATGGAGCTTATAGCTTATTTACATACTTTGTAAATCAGCCTTTACCAGCTTCTTCTAAGCAGTGGGCAACTCAGGTTATCCTTGCCGAAGTAATCGGTACAGTTATCCTTGCTCTAGGTATTGGCTCAGCCATTTATCAGAAGTTTTCACTCGGTGCACAAGCTGCTGTAACCGGTCTAGCACTTATGATTGGTGTTATTTCAGTATCAGCTGCAGTTATTGGCTTGCAAAACCCAACTGCTGTTGCTGGCGTACTTAACCCAGCTGTAGCATTAGGTCTTAAAGCTTGGACATTTGATCTAAGTAAATCAGCACCATTCTTCATGTACGCCATTGGACCAGTAATTGGCGGCGTAATCGGTTTTAATGGCTATAAGTTTTTATTTGCCGAAGGTTCTGCAAGTAGCTCATCAGCTAGCGTAGCCGCTCCTGCTAAGGCCAAAAAATCACCTGCTAAAAAGTCTGCTAAAAAATCTAGCAAAAAGAAGTAATTAATAATTATCTTCAACCAAAAGAGGTCCATCAGAGGGCCTCTTTTAATTTAGTGAATCAATTAGGTCTTGTTCAAAATTGATGATGCCTTTTTTGCTTTCTGTGTAGCCAGAAATATCAGGGTAATTACCTGACTTAATAATTTTAGAAACAGCAAGTATCAGTTGTTTAACATGGTTTATTTTATTTTCATCAAATTCATTTATAACAAGTTTTATAAGTTCACTGTTTTTGTTTTCAGCCGATTCCACAAAAACTAATTCAGCCGACTGAACTGGTTTTGTGTAGTTTGGGCTGGAATCGAGCAGTATTTTGTAAAAATATAACTGCATTTCATTGAAGTGTAAGCCTACCTGTTTGCTGGCCGTATATGAACTAGATTCCCAGCCGTGTATTGGCGGATCGCCAGTTTTGTAATCTACAATATGAATAGTGTTGTCTACTTCTTGGATAGCATCAAGTTTTCCAGTAATATTCACTCCATTATCCTTGATTGTGGTGTTGATGGCTTCTTCTGTGCTCACAATCTTATCAAAATCAGTTTTAGTAAAAATGTCTATAAAATTAGGTACTACCCTGTGAGCTTGCTCTCTGGCCGACTTAAGTTCATTAATCGATAAACCTGATTTATCAAGTTCGATGTCAAGGTGGTCAATAATATCTTGTTTTGATAATTTTATGTTGTTCTTGTAGTTTCGGTAAGCTAATTCAATCGCACTATGGGCGGCTGAACCAAGGGCTGTGTTTTCGGTGTAGGCAGATGGGAACTTAAGTAATGACTTTTCAATGAAAGCCTGAGGCCCTCCGTAGCGAACATCTACAAATGATTGCAAAGCGCTAGCACTTAGACGATAAATGTCTATGTAGGGCCTTAGGATGGTTTGCAGACTATCTTTAATAGGTCGATCTGCAACGCTCCAAGTTGCTTCGGCAGCTTCAATGATATTTTCTACTTTTTCGTTAGACTCTTTAGGCTCTAATAAGTCGCCTTCTTCTTGGTATATTACTGCCAAATTGGTCATATTTTTGCCATTATCGTTTGTTTTATAGCTCGTTAGCAGCAAATGTTCTTTGGCTCTGGTTATTGCAACGTAAATAAGCCTAATCAAGTCACTTTCGCTACTGGCTTTGGTGTAGAGAGGTAAATCTTCGGGCAGGTAGATTTTTTGATTGTTAGTTCTAGATTTTTTGCCCCACACTTCATCAACCGCTGAAAGTATAATGACATGCTCAAACTCTTTGCCCTTAGAGCCGTGGGCAGATAATATTTGTACTCCGTCTACGCTACCGGCTAGTAAGGGGCTGTCGTTGTATATGTTTATATCGTTATCTCGATATTCATAGGCTGCATCTAGAAAATCTCTCAGTTTACTGGCTTTAGGATTATATTCAAGTACTTTCGAGCGCAGTTTTATTAAATTGGTCAGCAATCGAACATATACTAGGGCGTTATTTGGGTTTAGGAATTTTATATAGGGACTATGTTTAAGTTTGGTGCCAGTTATTTCATTACGACCAATCAGATAATCTATCATAGTAGTAAAATCGGTAGTTTTACTTAGTCCACCTAGGGCTATCAATAATTCAGCACAGTTTTGCCACTGTGCTTTGTTGCTTTCGAGCATTGCCGCTAGCCAAGTAGTTTTATTGCTGCGAGCCTTAGAAGCTATACGGTAATAATCAAGTGGATCTAAGCCTAAATATTCATCAGCCAAAACTGCTGGCAGAAATTTTTCTGAATTATCGCTCTCTTCACCCAATAGACAAACGTATTCCGCCAGACTCAGTAGTTTTTGGATAATAGAATCTTCTAATACATTTTCCATCCGACTGTAAGTGAATTTAATATTTTTGTCGCTTAAATATTTTGTAAAGCTAACTAGCTGTTTATGTTTAGCGCAAATTACTGCAATTTCGTCTGGCTTTACGCCCTGCTCGTTGATGAGTTTGTCTATGTATTCAGCGACCTTAACGTATTGAATTATTGGGGTTTCGTATTGAACATGCTTTATTCGGCTTTCAACATCTTTCTTATTAGCTGTTAACTGCTTAGACAGTTGAACCTCTTTAAGTAAGACTTCCAGTCTTTCGTCAGTTGATGTTATAACTTCTCTGGCAATTTTCAAGATTTTTTCGCTCGAGCGATAGTTATCTTCGAGGACAATTAAATTAGGGTTATATTTTTTTATGAATTTGAGCATGCCTGAATATTCAGCACCCTGAAAGTGCATGATTGCTTGATCGTCGTCACCAACAACCATGATATTAGGCTCGTCGATTGGGTTAGCAGATAGCAGATTATCTAAAAGTGCATTTTGTGCTCCATTAGTGTCCTGATATTCGTCAACCATAATGTATTGGTATTGTTCCGCTAGATCTAGTATTAGGTCTTTATTGTTGCTCATTGCTGAGGTTGCCCAGTTGATCATATCGTCATAATCATAAAGTCCGCGCTTTTTCAAAGTTTCTTGGTATCTTTCGTAAAGATCCAATGCGTCATCCGTAACTTGTTGGTTTAAATGAGTCTTTAAAACATTTTCTCCATCTTGTTTCTCGACATGTTTTCTGCGCCACTCGCCCAGAGGCGGGGTTTTGTTAATTTCTATGCATTCTTCAACTGCTAGACGTAGCTGAGCAATAATCGCAGTATTTAGAGGATTATCAGACATACCGTTGGCATAGCTCTCAATCATGTTGCTAATTTCGTGAATATTTTTAATATTCAATTTTTCTGCGTATATGTCGCCAATTAGTTCATTCAACTTAGGAGTAATTTCTTTGTTGGCTTTTGATATAGCTTTTATCTCGCCAATTGTTTTACCTGATTTTTTGATGGCTTCAATCAGTCTTTCCAAATTATTTCGATGCGTAAAATCATCATCCATCTTGCGCCGCAGTTTATTTCTAAAAGGCAAATCATTGAGTAGTGAGCTAATTATTTGTTTTTTGGTGATGTCGTCGATGTTGGTAAGCGATTTTTCTTCGGTGAAATAATCTGGATAACTATCTATTATCCATTTACCAAAACTATGAAATGTGTGAACTGACACGTCGCCCCCAGCAGGCCCCATTATTTCTTGCATGCGGTTTCGCATTTCGCTGGCGGCTGCGTCTGTGTAGGTTAGACAGAGTATATTACTGGGACTAATATCGGTCTTTTGAACTATGTGTGCTGCTCTAGTGCTTAGTAGCTGAGTTTTACCTGTTCCTGGTCCAGCAATCACCATCAGTGGTCCGTCGATTTGATCAACGGCTTGTTTTTGCTTAGCATTCAAATTTTTTATAGCCAGACCTTTTTTGTCCATAGGTCTATTGTACTAGGATTTTACCAATATAGATTATTTTCAACTGCTCGATCGCAGGCTGAACATTCATTGTCAACAGTGAACTCGCTTAAGAATTGTTTGGAAGCCTTTGGCCATGACTCGAGATCTCGAAAGCCTATAAAATCTGCAGCTTCCCTGAGTAGCCAGCCTAGCCAACCGCTCAAAACTACACCGCCCCAAATTACTATTGCCCAATGCTTCCCCGCAGGTACTATACTGACTGGTAGCATGGCCTGATAGCTTTTCATAGTTTTGCCACGCAATTGCCTTTTAATGTTTTTCGCTACAAATTCGCCATCGTGCAAGGCTGTTTGGGCTAAGCCGCTATATGGAGTATTGGCATTATCGCCAAGCACATAGATATTGTCTTCGGCCTGCAGGTAGACATTTACAGCAACCTTGCCATGTTGGCTAATCACAAAATTATTTTCCTTATAAAACGGATTATTTGTTACTCCCGCTGTCCAAATTACGGTGTGACTTCTGAGTGGTTTACCTTCAATTTTTAAGTTATTAGCATCAAGGCCTGTGACCGTACTATTGCAGTAAACTTTCACTCCTAATTTTTTCATTCTTCTGGCTAAAATTCTTGAAACTTGCGGAGTAGAAGATGGCATTAATCTTGGAGCTGCCTCAACAAGATCAACATGTACTTTTCGTGGCGGCAATCCATGTCTTTTCATAACGTGCCTGATATATTCAGGAAGAGTGCCAGCCAATTCAATACCTGTTGGACCGGCCCCAATGACAATGTAGTTGGGGTCTGGTTTATGAGTTTGGGATAATTGTTTATGGATATGTCTTTTCAGCTCGGCAGCTTCTTTTTGACTCTTAATTGAATACGAGTATTCTTTCATGCCATCAATATTGAAGTAATTGGTCACAACACCAAGAGCTAAAATAAGAGTATCGTATTTGAATACTTGATTGTCTTGTGTAGTTATAGTTTTGTTGTGTCGGTCTAATTTAGTCGCCAAGCCCTTTTTGATTGTAATGTTGTAACCTTCGAATATGGTTGTGAACGGGATGCTAGAGTTTGCTCTACTACCGCCTGTGGCTGTATGAAAAAGTGTTGGATAATATCGCAGTTCACTGTCATCAGATAAAAGCGTAACATCTAATGTGTAATCTTTAGATAATTCCTGAGCAGCTTTTACGCCACCAAAACCACCGCCCACGACTAATATTTTATGTTTTTTTGACATCTTGCTTATGATTATATAATTTAACCTCTTAAGTTACTAGACCCTTGCATTAAACACTCTAAAAGCCTTAAGCTTAATGTAATGGATAAATTCAAAACCAAGCTAACGTCGAATGGTTTTAGTGGCGAAGTAGATGATAGTGCGGCAACACTTGATTTTTATAGTCATGATGCCTCGATGTTCGAGATAAGACCTAAGCTAGTTATAAAACCTAAAAATACTGCTGACGTTGAAGCTGCTGTTCGCTGTGCCAGTGAGATCAAAAAATCCGATAAACATATTAGTTTAACTGCTCGTTCAGCAGCAACTTGCATGTCAGGCGGCGCTATCAATGATTCTGTGATTATTGATTTTTTGGAACATTTCAAGACGATTGGTAAAGTAACCAGTTCAACGGCGCAAACTCAGCCCGGAGTGTATTATCGGGATTTCGATAAAGCTACGCTTAAGCATAATGCCATAATGCCGGCTTATCCTGCTTCTAGGGACTTAGCTTCTGTTGGCGGAATGGTTAATAACAATTCTGGTGGCGAGAAATCATTAGAGTACGGCAAAATTGAAAATTTTGTTGAGGAATTAGAATTTGTTTTTGCTGACGGCAAAGCCCGAACTGTTAAACCAATTAACAAACATGAATTAGACAAAAAAATGCAGCAAAAAGATTTCGAAGGCCAGGTTTATAAACAAATTTATGAACTCATTGAGGCTAATTACGATAAAATTAAAGCTGCTAAGCCCCATGTTAGTAAAAACTCAACTGGTCTTAGTTTGTGGAATACTTGGGATAGAAAAACAGGCATATTTGACCTTACTCAATTAATTGTAGGAGCTCAGGGTACACTCGGATTTGTTACGGATATTAAATTCAAACTAGTGCCCACTAAGCCTCATACAGGTTTGCTGATTCTCTTTCTGAAAAACACCAAAGAACTGGGTCAAATTATTCCTAAAGTCCTTGAATACAAGCCGGCAACTTTTGAATCATTCGACGATAAAACATTGATGCTGGCTATTCGATTTATGCCTAGTTTTTTGAAACTATTAGGCCTTAGAAAATTTTTGCATTTGATATTTTCTTTAATGCCCGATGGCCTGCAATTTATAAAAGGAATACCAAAACTTGTTTTAATGATTGAATTCAATGGCCAGAGCGAAGATGAAGTTAGAAAAAAAATTACAAGCCTGCATAATGACCTCAAAAAGTATCGGGCTCGTTATGAAATAAATGGTTTCGAGGAAACGCCAACAGCTGGAAAATCAGAAAAATTTTGGACTATTCGAAGGTATAGCTTCCAGCTACTTAGAAGTAAGGTTAAAGATAAACACACAGCTCCATTCATTGACGATCTTGTTGTTCCGCCGGAGCATCTGCCAAAATTTTTGCCTCAGCTTGACGTCATAATACGAAAATATAAACTAGCTGCAACAGTTGCCGGCCACATGGGTGATGGAAATTTCCACATTATTCCGCTTATGAAACTTGAGGATCCTAAGGACCGTAAAAAGATTTTACCGGCTATGAAAGCTGTTAATAATTTAGTTATCAGCTACGGTGGTTCACTTTCTGGAGAACACAACGATGGATTGGTTCGCGGCCCATGGCTAGAAGCGTTATATGGCAAAGAAATATTAGAAATATTCAAACAAGCTAAGCATATTATGGATCCTGATAATATCTTCAACCCTCATAAAAAAACCGATGCACACTGGGACTATTCGTTTAGTCATATTCGAAGCCATTTTTAACGGTTGCCATAGTTTATTTATACTTAAGAACTATGCTATTATTTGAGTAAATTATGAAGACTAAAATAAGGGTATTTCTAGCAGTATTGATAACTGCTCTAGTTATCGGCATAACACTTAATTACATAAGCTCTCATAACCTTGCAGTTCTCAATCCCAAAGGTGTGATAGCCTTTGAAGAACGTAAATTATTATTCATTACCCTGCTACTTAGCACATTAGTAGTCGTGCCGGTCTTTTGTCTGACAATTTTTATTTCATGGAAATATCGTGAGGGCAATAAGAAAGCCAAATATTCTCCTCATTGGGATCACGACCCCAAGCTTGAGTTTGCTTGGTGGGCTATACCGATAGTAATAATTTCTATACTGGCTGTAGTTACCTGGCAATATACTCATTCACTCGATCCATTCAAGCCGCTTCAGTCCAATAAGCAGCCATTGCACGTTCAGGTTATTGCATTGCAATGGCGCTGGTTATTTATTTACCCCGATTATCGAGTCGCAGCTGTTAATACTATGCCAATTCCAATTCACAGACCAATAAATATGCACATAACATCTGATGCTCCAATGAATTCAATCTGGATACCGCAGTTGGCGGGTCAGATTTATGCGATGAGCGGTATGAGTACTAAGCTTCATCTTGATGCCCGCCATACGGGAACCTATAAGGGAGTATCAGCCAATATTAGTGGCGAAGGATTCGCTGGCATGACTTTTACAGTACCTGCTACAAACGATAAAGAATTTAATGCTTGGATTAAAAATGCTAAAAAATCAAATAATGTGTTAACTTACGATAAATATAATGAGCTAGCTAAGCCTTCTACTAATCGCCAGGTTATCCTATATTCAGATGTTGATAATGATTTATACGATAAAGTTATAATGAAATACATGAAACCAAGTAATGATAGTAATAAAAATATGTCAGGCATGGAGATGCATCATGCTCGGTAGATTAACACTTGATGCTTTCAAACATGATCAAATCGTAATGTTCGGTGTAATATCTATGATTGGCGCCGGATTATTGGCGGTTATTTTATTAACAGTTTTCAAGAAATGGAAATGGCTCTACAAAGAATGGCTGACCACACTAGACCCCAAAAAGATTGGAATAATGTACATATTTGTTGCAATTCTAATGCTACTTAAGGGCATATCGGACGCCATGTTAATGCGTATTCAACAAGCTACTGCCTCTGGAGCTTCGGATGGTATTTTGTCGGCAACCCATTTCCAGCAAATTTTCAGTGCACATGGCACAACTATGATTTTCTTTGTTGCCATGGGACTAATGTTCGGATTAATTAATTTGATTGTTCCATTACAAATTGGCGCCAGAGACGTCGCCTTTCCTTTACTTAATGCTATAAGTTTTTGGTTGTTTGTGGCAGGCATGTTGCTTATCAACACATCACTCGCTGTAGGTGAATTTTCTGCAGCTGGATGGCTTGCCTATCCTCCTCTTTCGGGTATTGCCTATAGTCCTGGTGTCGGAGTTGATTATTGGATATGGGCTCTGCAAATCGCTGGAATTGGCAGTTTGCTATCAGGAGTTAATTTTATAACTACTATTCTTAGGATGCGCTGCCCTGGCATGACATTGATGCGTTTACCGCTATTTTGTTGGAGCGTTCTTGGTAGTATGACGCTTGTCGTATCGGCTTTTCCAATCCTAACCGTCACCTTGGCTCTGCTGGCTCTTGATAGATATATGGGTATGCATTTCTTCACATCAAGCTTCGGTGGAAATCCAATGATGTACGTGAACCTTATCTGGGCTTGGGGGCATCCAGAGGTTTACATCCTAATACTTCCAGCCTTCGGTGTATTTAGTGAGATAGTCGCAACTTTTTCTAAAAAGAGACTATTTGGTTATAAGTATATGGTCTACGCCATTATTGCAATTACAGTTTTATCTTATCTAGTTTGGCTACACCACTTCTTTACTATGGGCGCAGGAGCTAACGTGAATGCATTCTTTGGTATTATGACCATGATTATTGCCATTCCAACAGGCGTGAAAGTATTTAATTGGTTATTCACTATGTATCGAGGACGAGTTAAATTTTCGGTTCCTATGTTATGGTTTTTGGGATTTGTATTTACTTTCACTATTGGCGGTGTAACTGGAGTTATAATGGCTGTTCCACCAGTTGATTTTCAGCTCCATAATAGTTTGTTCTTAGTAGCGCACTTCCATAATATGATTATCGGTGGCGTGGTCTTTGGCTACTTGGCGGCAATCAATTATTGGTTCCCTAAATTCTTCGGCTTCAAATTGAATGAACGTTTAGGTAAGTTATCTTTTTACTTCTGGGTAGTTGGCTTTGCTACCGCTTTTATACCTTTATACATTCTAGGTATTATGGGAGCCACGAGAAGACTCAATCACTATGATGCTTCGCAGGGTTGGCAGGCGTTATTTATAGTAGCCGCTTTCGGCCTACTATTAATTGTCACAGGCATTGCTCTTTTCGTGCTTCAGATTATCGTTAGCGTTATCCAGCGTAAACAAAACATCGACTATACAGGTGATCCGTGGGATGCACGAAACCTCGAATGGTCGACCGCTTCGCCAGTACCTTTCTATAATTTTGCAGTTTTACCTATTGTGTACGATCGTAATGCTTGGTGGGACGCTAAGCACAAAAAACATAAAATCACAGAACCAACTGTTTACGATAAAATTGTTTTGCCAAAGAATACTTCAATTGGTTTCTTGATTGGAGTACTGTCATTCTTGGTTGGTTTTGGCTTAGTGTGGCATATAACCTGGCTAGTAGTCGCTCCATTTATATTCATAGTCTGTCTGTTGATTTTCAGGTCAAATCAAGAAAATACTGAGTACACTGTTCCGATTAGTGTTATTGAACGGATAGAAAAAGCTAATAGATTAAAGGCTCAGGCGTCATGAACGATAATGCCATAGTCATTCCTAGCGATAAAGTTTCTATTGAAAAAGAAAACACCAATAAAACTTTGTTTGGTTTTTGGCTTTATCTAATGACCGACTGCGTGCTGTTTGCAGCACTTTTTGCCTGTTACGCAGTATTGCATGGTAATACTTTCGGTGGACCAAAAGGCTCAGATATATTCTCGATGCCTTACATTTTGGCTGAAACATTATTATTGCTAACCTCAAGCTTTACTTGCGGTATGGCAATGCTCTATGCCAGAAAGAAGCAGAAAAATATAGCACTTTATGCCCTTGTTGCTACATTTTTGCTTGGACTTTCTTTCTTGCTAATGGAACTTTATGAATTCAGACAGCTAGTTATTGAAGGCCATAGTTGGCGCCAGAGTGCCTTCTTGTCTTCTTATTTCACTCTTGTTGGCACGCATGGCTTACATATTACTGTCGGGCTATTTTGGATGATTGTAGTATCTTATCAAATATACAAAAAAGGTATCCAAGAATTTAGCGTTAAGCGTTTGGCTCTTCTCAGCTTGTTCTGGCACTTCCTTGATATTATTTGGATATTTATTTTTACAGTGGTTTATCTTATGGGGGTAATATGAAAAAACATGTAGTTTCTAGTGATTACGATGTTGCCTCAGGCACTATTATTACATATATAACAGGTTTTATCTTGTCGCTGATTTTGACGCTATTAGCTTACTTTCTTGTGACACAAAAACTTTACACTTCTGTTAATCAAATTATCGTTATCATAGCTGGGCTGGCAGTGATTCAACTTTTCGTACAATTGATATTTTTCCTTCATCTCGGCAGAGAGAGTAAGCCGAGGTGGAATGTAACCGTATTTGTATTTGCCGTTTTAGTAGTACTGATAATAATATTTGGATCAATTTGGATAATGAATAACCTAGATTACAATATGAATCATTCAGATTCAAAAATTATTAAAGATGAGCTTAACCACGAGTGATAAAAGACTATTATTTTTTAACAAAGCCCGGAATAATCAGGGGTAACATTCTAACTCTTATAGCCGGCTTTATGGTCGGCACAATTCACAGTGATTTTAATTTACCTAGACTACTTTGGGCAATAATCGGTACATCACTAGTTGTGGCTTCTAG
>Ga0214923_10002840_pt1 | contig 22438 bp, 28 predicted proteins | sample LL1510_MetaG_FD_177993 | JGI IMG/M metagenome (GOLD analysis project Ga0214923, IMG submission 177993) | Freshwater microbial communities from Lake Lanier, Atlanta, Georgia, United States - LL-1510 | ecosystem: Environmental > Aquatic > Freshwater > Lake | place: USA: Georgia | collected...
ACCGTCGCCTTGCTAAGGAGTTTGCCTGCATCGAGGCAAAGTATGCTAGCCCGATGTCTGAAGACGAGATCTATGATCTCTTGTCATCGTGGAAGGTTGTCCCGCAAGGATCTCCTATGTCAGCGATTGGCAACAGCTTCCAGTACCAGTCGCTCTCTAACTGCTTCGTCATCGAGTCTCCATACGACTCTTACGCAGGCATCCTAAAGGCAGACCAGGAACAAGCACAGATCATGAAGAGGCGTGGTGGTGTTGGCTTTGACATCTCCACGATTCGTCCCAAAGGTCTCATTACGGCCAACGCCGCACGTACCACTGACGGCATCGGCGTCTTCATGGAACGTTTCTCCAATACCTGCCGTGAGGTAGCGCAGGGTGGAAGACGTGGCGCGTTGATGTTGACCATCGACGTACACCACCCAGAGATCCGCACCTTCATCAATATCAAGCGTGACCTCAAGAAGGTAACGGGAGCGAACATTTCTATTCGTCTCACTGACGAGTTCATGCAGGCCGTCAAGGATGGCGACAAGGTTCACCTACGTTTTCCGGTCCAAAAAGACGCAAAGCACACGGTGGAAGACTGGGTCGATGCGAAGCAACTCTGGCACGAGATCATTGAGGCGGCATGGGCATCGGCTGAACCAGGACTTCTTTTCTGGGACACAGTCAAGAAGCGCACACCGACAGAGTCCTACGAGGCATATAAATCTGTTTCGACAAATCCGTGCCTTGCGTATGATACGCAGATTGCTGTTGCCGACGGCCGCGGTTACGTTTCTATCGGCGACCTAGCTGCTGCTGGCTTGGACGTGCCAGTCTATGCTCACGACAATGACACGGGTAGGATCGTTGTAAAGACTATGAGAAACCCGCGCCTCACTGGCGAGAGCATGCCCATCTACAAAGTCACGATCGAAGGAGGACATACGTTCAAGGCGACCGGCAACCACACGATGATACTTCGTGACGGAACTCGGAAGACAGTGCAGGATCTACAGCCAGGAGATCAGCTATGGGTCGCCCAAAAGACTCACGCTAAATTTAACGAAGTTCTATCTGGCCTCCGAGCGACGCAATCGCAAGATTATATCTGGGTTAAAGATTGCAACTCTAAGTCGTGGAAGGCTGAGCACAGAATTGTTTGGGAAGCTCACCATAATCGAAAGGTGGGTTTGCATGAGGTTATCCACCATATAGATTTCAACGCTTCTAACAACTCAATTGATAACCTGCGGTTGATGAGCAAAGAAGACCATGACGCTTACCATGCATCTTTAATCAAGGGCGAGAACAACCCGATCTTCAAGATCAAAGCAGATCCTTCAAGATTTTCTGAGTATTCGGCAAAGATGTCGCAGTCTACTGGCGGGCTGAATAACCCAAGGGCTTATGACCTTACCAACGAAGAGCTGATTAAGCATATTGAAATCCTTATTACGTCTCTTGGGCGTCGTCCAAGCGGCGGCGACTGGGAGAACTATGCTGCACAAAACTCATTGCCCAAGTTCTTAAACTCATTTAGACTCGGCGGCAAGAAGTTCTCGCAGGTCGCTTCCGAGCTTTCGGACAAGCTTGGCATAGCGAATGATCTAACATCGGCTGACCCGCGAATGGCGGCTAGAGCCCTTGAGGCGCAAGAGTCTGGATACTCATGGCGCATTTCTGACAATGATTTGCAGGTCGAAAAGAAGTGTGAGTGGTGCGAGACTAACTTCTGGAGCACATACGACAGAAGAGAAATTTCTTTCTGCGGCCACTCTTGCTCAAATTATTACGCAAACCGCAAAGCTGGTAAGAATGCTGCTCGTGCCGCTTCTCTTCAAAAGATGCACGAAGAGAGGGGCACGAAGAACAGAGTCGAACAGCTAAACGTCTATACCAAGCTGCGGTTTGATCTTGGCAGAGACCCTCTACACGATGAGTGGGCAGAAGCTTGTAAGTCAAACGATCTACCCGCAAGGCTAGGGACGAAGAACGGCTTTACTTCTTGGAAGCAGCTGAAATCTGAGGCTTCGCTTCACAATCACCGCGTCTTGTCTGTCGAGTTTGCTGGACACGAAGACGTATACAACGGGACTGTAGATGACGTTCATACACTACTGTTTAAAGTTGGACAAGAAAGCGTCAAAGGCTTACGCAACCCTGTTGACGTAATAATCTCAAGCGAACAATGTGGAGAGATCGTCCTGAGCCCCTACGACTCTTGCCGACTTCTCCTCGTCAACCTCTACAAGTTCGTCAAGGATCCATTCACACCTCAGACTTCGTTCGACTGGGATGGATTCAAGGACGTCGCAGCTAAGGCTCAGCGACTGATGGACGACCTGATCGACCTCGAGATTGAGGCAGTTGACAAGATCATCGACAAGATTAAGAACGACCCGGAGCCTGAAGATGTCAAGAGAAGCGAACTCGACCTCTGGAATAAGATTCGTTCCGCTGCCCTTGGCGGCCGCCGCACAGGCCTTGGCATTACTGCCCTTGGCGATACACTCGCTGCCCTTGGTTTTGTTTATGGCTCGGACACATCGATCCAGATGACAGAAACGATCTACCGCTCGCTCGCCGTCAACGCGTATAGATCTTCGATCCAAATGGCCAAGGAGCGCGGTGCATTCCCTGTCTTCAGCCACAACCTTGAGAAAGACCACGTTTTCATCAAGCAGATTCTCGAGGCAGCTCCTGATCTTGCAGAAGACTACAACAAGTACGGTCGTCGAAACATCGCTCTCACGACCACGGCTCCTGCAGGATCTGTCTCCGTCCTTACACAGACCACTTCAGGCATCGAACCTGCCTTCATGTTGTCTTACAAACGCCGTAAGAAGATCATGGGTGACGATCCAAACGTCAAGGTCGATTTTGTGGATCCTCTCGGCGACAAGTGGCAGGAGTACAAAGTATATCACCACGCATTCAAGAAGTGGATGAATGTTACTGGTAAGACAGAAGATCAAGTTCAGGAATCTCCATACTGGGGAGGTACAGCTAATGACATTGATTGGGTCAAAAAGGTTGACCTACAAGCCGCAGCTCAAAAGTGGATCTGCCACTCAATCAGCAACACTACGAACATTCCCAATTCAACATCTGTGGACGTTGTCAAGGAAATCTACATGCGCGGGTGGGAGACGGGTTGCAAAGGAGTCACCATCTATCGTGATGGATGCCGCACAGGAGTACTTGTGGCCGAGACGCCCACTCCGCCTGCTGATCGTAAGTCTTCCAAGCCTTCAGCACCTGTTGACGGTCAGCCGTTAATGATAACAGAGAATCATGCACCAAAACGTCCAAAGGATTTACCTTGTGATATTCACAGAATATCTGTCAAGGGTTCTGGGGGGTCTGAGTCATATCTTGTTCTCGTTGGCAAGATGGAGGGTAAGCCCTACGAGATCTTCTGTGGCTTGTCATCCCACGTTGAGGTACCTAAGAAGGTGAAGACGGGAACGCTCATCAAGAATGGAAAGAAGGACGGGATTGCCACGTACAATCTGCAGATTCCAATTGGTGACGACGACTCACTCCTCTTCAAGGACGTTGTCAATCTATTTGACAATCCTAATCACGGTTCATTCACACGAACTCTGTCTCTAGCACTTCGACACGGAGTGCCTATCAGTTACGTCTGTGAGCAGCTGCAGAAGGACAAGTACAGCGACATGCAGAGCTTCTCAAGAGTCCTCGCGAGAGTGCTAAAGGGTTACATTCCCGACGGGACCAGGTCGGCTTCTGATAAGAAGTGCGACAACTGCGGTGCTGAAGATGGGCTGGTGTATCAGGAAGGATGTTTGAGCTGTAAGAATTGTGGAAGTAGTCGCTGCTCATGATTTGCAAAGACAGATCTAAAAGAAAAGAACTACTACAATTCTCAGATAAGACCCTAATTACAACAGGAGTTAGCACATGAAACCAGCCAGACGTCCGCTCAGCATCGCAGAGATCCTCGCTGAGGGAAACAGAGAGATCAATCAGGCATACAACCTCAGACAGAACTACACGTCTCGTTCGAGGCTAACTGAGACTCTTCTATTTGAAGCTGACATGCATCCTGACGTAGTACCTGCCGCACTTGAAGAAGCGCTGTCTGATGACGTCATTGATATGGCTGAGAAGCTTCTCTCGGATGTTGACAAGCCACTGTATAAGTCTCTTGCCGCTATGATTCAGAAAGCTGGGGGAGAAAAAGTTTCAGCCAACGTTCTCATGGACGATCTCGAGGATTTTGATTCTGACGGTCTCATGGAGCTTCAGAAAGAAATAGTCTCTGATATTATGGCTTTGATCAACAACTACATTCAGCAGATTGCAATGCTTGCAACTCATGCAAAGCTAGCTGGAGTTGGACCCGAAGAAGCACCTACCCGATCAGCTGCTCCGGGTGAAGATGCTGAATATTTCGGTGAAGAAGACGAGTACTGATGAACGTATCTCGTCTACGTAAGATAATTGCAGAGGAAGTACATAGGACTCTAAATGAGGACTATGCACGCGGCATTCCTGACTTCGCACTCTCTGTGGTGGCAAAAGACACCGCCGAAGAGATGCGTCGTCACATCGTCAACTTCATCAATCAGACGACAGGTAATCCTGCCGATCGTCGAGTGAAGTCGGCCGCTGCCGCCGAAGTTCTCAAAGAGCTCGAGACGGAAGTCAAAGCGCTGCTAGAGGACAAGTTATCGGACTTTCTACGCAGGTCTTGACTGCCTCTGTTGAGAATTGCAGCTCCGCAAGGAGCTGCAAACTTTTTATCCGCACGATATGATGCAGTGTAGAATGTCACATTGCATGACAACACAGTCTAACAAGGTAGAGCTTATCGGAACATACGGCTCCGATGAGACCCATGCTCTTTCTGCATGGACTTCTACGTCTCGAGACCTCACACCTGAGAAGAGGGGTCGCATACCGTCTCTCCTCAAGATGCTGGCAGACAACTCTCACGATACCCCGTTCGAGAAGTCATCGATCCACTTCCTCGTAACTTCAGACATCGCTAGTCACGTTCACCTCCTCAAGCACAGGATTGGTGTGTCCATCAATGCAGAGTCCGCCCGCTACAAGGAGCTGAAGGAGGATAAGTACTATGTCCCCGTCGACTGGGATGAAGAAGAGAGAGAACGCTATACCCTCCATCTAGAGAACTCGCTTCGTCAGTATCACGAGACACTCGAACGACTCGTCTCTAAGGGCATGTCTCGAAAGAGAGCGAAGGAGTCAGCACGATTCTATCTTCCTTACGGAAACCAGATTACTGCAGACGTGATGTTCAACTTCCGCAGCTTCTATCACTTCATAAAGCTGCGCTATTCCCATCACGCTCAAGTCGAGATACGAAACATCGCAGAAGAGATGCTACTTCAGGTCGCCGGTACAGGAAAGTTCGACAGAACTCTCGAGGCTACTGGACTGATCAATAGCGGAGAAGTGAGAGGACCATTCGCATGAGCAAGATTATCGTGATAGAGGGCCCCGATAGAGTCGGTAAACATACACAGTGTAACATACTCGCACAGCGTCTCAAAGAAGCAGGCAAGAAGGCGACAGTAGTTGAAGTTCCAATACGTGGACATGTCACTTATAAGTTGATATACTGGATGCTGAAGAACGGTACTGCAAAGTCCCTACCTAAAACGTTCCAGTTTGTACAGTTCCTCAATCGTAAGCTCTTTCAGTGGTTTAAGTTGCCATTCATCACACGTAACAACCACTACGTCATCTTTGATCGATGGAGTCTATCGACGTGTGTTTACGGTGCTGCCGAGGGCATCCCAGAGAAATTCACTCTCATACTAAAGAATATGTTGCTTGATCCTCACTTCACGATAGTCTTGACAGGGACAGGCTACATGAAGACTCCTGATGACGTCTACGAAGCTGACGAAGATCTGCAAGTTCGTGTCAATGATCTCTATCGGTTCTGGGCTACACGAGAGCCTAACACTGTGGCCATCTCCTGCAAGGGAGACAAAGAGTTCGTTGCAAACAAGATAGTAGCAGAGCTTTTAGGAGCCGGCATCGTTCCGATACAGGATATTAGTCTACCAAGAAGCTGGGCGATGTGACGGTGACCAATTACAATAGAGAGATGGAGACAACATGACATACAAGATTTCAGACGCAGTTGCAATGAGAATGATTCAGATCTTTCAAGAAGCGGTGCTCTTTGGACTCGACGGCGCCGACCTCATGCGTCAGGTGCGACTCACACCAGACACGGCGGAGGAAGGCGTCATGACTCTCGATCCCGACTACGTGAAGTCAGTCGAAGAGATGCATGTGAAGTACCTCGTTGAGGCCGAGTCGAAGAAGTCAGAGACGAAGACAGACGGAATCGTCTTCAGCTGATTCACCAATGAATTACACGCTCTTCGTCGTGATTGCGGGACTCATCGCAGCCCGCTTCTTCTTTGGAAAAGAGGGAGATCATCGATGATAAAAAATTTTCTCCTGGGGGTTACCTTCCCGAAAGAGATGATTATCTTGCTCTCGAGGCGACAAGGAGCCTCAACAAACAGGAGATATGAAACAATGACAATGCTTACGAAGTACAGCGACACGATGCTCACTCCCTACTTCAACCTCTTCGACTATAAGCCTTTCAAGTTTGCTGATGAAATATTCTATGGCGATAGACATAGCATGTACGATCATAGTTACAGGGTTGATACTACGGACACAGGACTCACACTTTCTATTGATCTACCGGGAGTTAAGTCGAAAGATGTTTCTGTACAGGTGACTGGCAGGGTAGTCACTGTCAGCGGAAAGCTTCGTGGGCAAGACTTCAAGATGTCTTATAGTATCTCACGAGACTATGATGCTGACACAGCAGACGCCACACTTGAAGACGGCGTACTCGCAGTGACGTTCGACAAGACTTCTAAAGTGAATTCAAAGACAATTCAAGTCAAAGTGAAGTAAAATACAGCTAATTCATTAAGAACGGCAGAAGTACTTCTGCCGTTTTTCTTTTTCGTCATATATTTACCTCAGCTAAGAGGAGAAACATGAATAGAACGTCATTGCAGTATAAGGCATATAAGGCTCTACTAGAGACAAACCTCACCACGCACGAGAGAAATACGCTCCTCGAGGCGGGTATACTGCAGAAAGTTGCAGACTTCTTTGGCGCCACAGGAGATGCAGCCAGCATGATGACGGGAGGCGTCAAGAAAATTTTTGCTGACGCCAAGCTTGGTCGACGTTCTGCAACTGCCAAGAAGAACATCGAGAAGGAGCTGAACGACCTAAAGAGTATAGCTAAGTCAGCAGGTCAAGATGAGTCAGTTGTCTACAACATTCTTAACATGATTCTTAATGATGCAGGAATTAAGCCCAATGAGGTTGCATCTCCACCTGCAGCATCGGGTGGAAATGACAAGGAAGCAGCGGCTGACACGACTGGAAAGTCGGGCGCGCCGGTTGATCCTGCGAAGCCGGAGACTGCAGTCCCTGCCGTTGTGGCTGCAGCCGCAGAAATAGCAGGTAAGGACCCTGAGAAAGAAAAAGAAGCTGCCGAGAAGAGCGACGTAGGTATTGATAAGGCGCTCAGCGTCATATCGGGGATCATTGCCAAGAATACAAAAGTCGACAAAGCCCCTGAAATAGTTTCTTATTTGTTTAAGAACAAGATGATACAGTTTGAGGGTCGTCGCAACATTTACACAGCAGATCTTCGTTTGATCGAGCAGAGACTTTCTCAAAGATTTGACGAAATCTATTTGATGGAGCGCTGGAATAAAATGGCGCTTCTTACAGAGGCAGAGCCACCCGCAGGTGATAAAGCATCAGGTGACGATGCAGTTCCACCCGAAGCAAAGAAGTTTGCCAAACTTATTGACAAGCTTGTTGGTAGATTTAAGGGCGTGAAGAAGGCACAGATTGCAGCTGTTCTCACTGCGCTTGATGACACAAAGGGACTCAAAGTTCCCGAGAGCGTGTAAACTTTCTCACTCCTGTTGTATCATGGAAACATGAGCCCGGAGAAAGACACTACTCTTTGTGAAAAGTATCCAAAGATCTTCAAAGATCGTTTCAAATCCATGCAGGAGACCTGCATGTGCTGGGGTATTGAGTGCGGGGACGGATGGTACGACCTAATCGACGCTCTGTGCGCAGACATCCAGAATGAGGTGGACAATGAGATCCGACAGCAGGGCTACAAGATCAAGCGTGGTGACCTGAAGCCCGAGGACGCCCTCCCTGAGGAGGACATGCAAGTTGTGGCAGTCCAGGTCAAGGAGAAGTTCGGGGGTCTTCGCTTTTATGTCAGTAGAGAAACTGATAGAGTTGCTGGAATGATCTCCATGGCCGAGTCCATGTCACTTCGAATCTGTGAGACATGTGGAAATCCAGGCCGGCCAAACAAGCAAGGTTGGATCACTACGATGTGCACGACTTGTAGAGACGCTTACGAAAAGAAGCGTGCCGAAGCTCGAGACGAGTGGGAGAGGCGATTTGCCTTCAAAAAATGAAGACTATCTGGACAACTGATATTCATCTTGACAGTCTTGACGACGGAGCATCGCCCGCACTCGAGGTCTTTGTGCGGTCTCTCTTTGTAGACTCCCCAGAAGCTGTTCTCATCACAGGTGACATCTCCACAGCATCTGCTATCGAACGCCACCTCGACACCTTCGAGAGAATTGCTACGTGTCCCGTCTACTTTGTCTGTGGAAACCATGACTTCTACGGCGGTAGCGTCACCGACGTCAGAGAGCAGATTCAAAAAATCGCTCTGAGATCGAAGAAGCTAGTCTATCTCACACGTTCTGACGTCATCTCCCTGTCTCGTAGCACTGCAATTGTTGGCCACGACGGCTGGTACGACGGTTACATTGGAGATCCATCTCGCACAAGCTTCATCATGACAGATTGGTTCCGAATCTCAGAGTTCATTAACGCGGGTGCTGTGACACGATACTCAGGAGTGTATGGAGCTAACTACTCACCCAACCTCGGTGTCTGTCTTGCAGTGGCCAGGAAGTTGTCTGCAGAGGCTGCAGATTACGTTGCCATTCGAGCTCGTGAAGCTGCAAAGACACATCAATCTGTCATCATTGCCACACACGTTCCGCCGTGGGAAGATGCTCACTTTCACAACTCACGCAAGGGAGAAGCGGGTGCTATGCCCTGGTACACGTCGAAACTGATGGGCGACGCCATCGAAGAGGTCGCAAGGGAAAATCCTGACGTGGAGTTTACTGTGCTCTGTGGCCACACGCACAGTCAGAAGTCTCTGAAGGTCGACAGAAACCTCGTTTGTCACGTCGCTCCTTCAGAATACGGTGCTCCTGTCTATCAGCAGCTGATCTTACGATGAAGGTCGAAGTTTTTAACGATGGAGTCGCAATCTGTGGTGATGGTACGTCACAGATGGTCCTCGCCGAGGTCAAACGTCACCTCGGCGAAGACCAGGTTTATCTCGTCGCCACAGACCCTCCGTATGGAAACATCATCGAAGAAGAATGGGACAGATGGGGAAAGGGTCAGTCAGCATTCGTCGACTGGATGATCGATTGGACGACGTCGTACACAGACCTGCTCGTCGCTGGTGGCGCATTCTACGTTTGGGGCGGATACGGCGTACAGGGCTTCCGTCCGTTCTTCGAGTACGCATCGAAAGTTGAGTCCGTCACGCCGCTGCAGCTTTCAAACTTCTTGACATGGTCGAAGAAGAGGGCATATGGTCTCAACTATAATTACCTCGCTTGTCGTGAAGAGATTCTCTTCATGATCAAGGGAAGCTACAAGAAACCTGCTGTCTTTAACGTTCCCTACCTCGACACGAAGCGTGGTTACGCCGGTTACAATGTAAAGTACCCAGCGAAGAGTGAGTACTATCGTCGAACCAACGTGTGGACAGACGTCACCGAGATCTTCAGGGGAAAGGTTCATCCGACACAGAAGCCAATGCGTGTCACCGAGATACCCATCGAGGTGAGCACAAATCCAGGTCAGTGGGTCGTGGATCCCTTTGCTGGTTCAATGACAACAGCATGGGCTGCGAAGAGTCTAGGACGCCGGTGGATCTGCATCGAAAGAGATCAGAAAATCTTTGATGAAGCTGTAGAGAATCTGAAGAACGGGAGACGTAAGCGATGAATAGAGTACACAAATGCTCTGCATCTGATTTGCTTGCCTCTCTACCCGACTCTTCAGTTGACCTCATCTATACTGACCCTCCCTTCGGAACGGGCGATATGCAGACGATGTCACGGAAGAAGGGCGGAAACGTTGTCTCTAAAATCGAATACAGTGACAAGTACAGAGATTATCTGGCATTTCTAGATCCACACGTCCGTGACATGCACAGGGTCCTAAAGGACACCGGTACGATGTATCTGCATCTCGACTGGCGGTGGGTTCACTATGCCAAGGTGAAGTGTGACGAGGTGTTTGGATACGACAACTTCCTCAATGAGGTCGTGTGGTCCTACAACTTCGGTGGTCGAGGAAAGGACAGATGGCCGCAGAAGCATGACACGATCCTCGTGTACGCAAAAAGAGCAGGTAAGCACACATTCAACTGGGATTCGATCGACAGGATTCCATATGCAGCTCCGGAACTACAATACGTCGGCAGGACGAAAGAAGCGGCAGAGAAGCGGATCTCAGAGGGTCAGGTGCCGACAGATGTTTGGTCGATGAGCATCGTTGGTACAGCATCCAAGGAGCGTCTTGGCTATCCGAATCAGAAGCCATTAAAACTTGTTCGTCGTTGCATCGTTGCCTCGTCAAACCCCGGCGACGTCGTCCTCGACCCCTTTGTTGGTAGCGGCACGACTTGTGAAGCAGCGCTTCAGGCCGGTCGATCCTTCGTAGGATGTGACTCAAACTCAGCAGCCGTGGAAGTGATGAAACGACGGTTTGAAAATCTTCCCGTAGCGTTCTATGATGGTGTTGCAGAATAGTTAGACTCATGTACTACATCTCGCCCAAGAGACTTCGACCTGGAAACAGGGTTGCTATCGTAGCTCCTTCTTCTCCTTTTCTGACTGACGAGGTAGCAGCCGGCATCGATGTGATCAGAGAGGTCGGTCTCGTTCCTGTGATGGGACCCTGCGTCAAGAACCTGCACACTCGCACGATCCATGCAGCTTCTACACAAGAGCGCGCCAGGGAGCTAAACTGGGCATTCTCTGATCCGAAGATCAACGGGGTCATCGGCGTCTGTGGAGGAGAGGGAGCGGCGGAAGTGCTTCCCTATCTCGACTACGATGCTATTCGTCGATCACGCAAGGTGTTCGTCGGAATGTCTGACCTCACCGCTATCAATACTGGGATTCTGTCGCAGTCAGGCCTCATCTCGATCAACGGTCAGACCCCCTCTATCCGCCTCGATAAGGGCAGGAAGATACAAGAAGCTGACACTTTGTCATGGCGAAAGACGCTTGATCTACTGATGTCAGATCAGTCGTGGGACGAGAGACCCTTTCAGATCAGTCCGTACTTTCCTCGCACTGTCTCGCCTGGTCAAGCATCTGGGCACGTGATCGGTGGAAACATGGACACTTTCGTGCACCTCATCGGTACCCCATACATGTCAGACATCGATGGGGGAATTCTCTTCCTCGAGGGTGTACATGACGGTGGTGAAGAGGTGGCACGACAGATCCTCCATATGAAGCTTGCGGGAATCCTAAAGAGAGTCTCTGGCGTCGTCGTCGGAGAGTTCGAGGATGTTCCAAAGAAGCAGGAAGCCAAAATTCCCTCTATTGAAGACGTTCTCATCGAGTACTTCGGTCAAGGAGCTCCTTGCTCGTATGGTTACTCCTTCTCGCATGGACCCTTCACTTCTCCCATTCCAATTGGAGCACAGTGCTCCCTCAATGCTGATTCTGGTGACGTATCCTTTGATTTCTGTATGGCGACATGATCATGGTGAAGCGCACGCTTCTTCTCAACAACGACTGGTCTCCTCTCAACTTCGTCTCCGATGTTCGAGCTTTGAGTCTCGTTGTCAGGGGTCGTGCAGAAGTGATCACAGTCACCGACAGTCCTTCCACATGGGATGAGAAGATTCGAACACCCAGCAGAGATTTTGAAGTACCTGCAACGATACGCCTCCTCTCCCGCGTTCAGCGTCGGTGGTCAGCGCCTAGGTTTCGAAAGAAGGTCCTTTTCAATAGGGACGGATGGCAGTGTCAATATTGCTGTACTAACCTAGACTGGCACACCATTACAATCGATCATGTCGTGCCGCGGTCACGAGGCGGAGCCACCTCTTGGAAGAACTGCGTTGCATCCTGCAGAAAGTGCAATGCCAAGAAGGGTTCCAAGATGCTTCAAGATGCAGGCATGAGACTAGTTAAGATTCCGTCAGAGCCAAAGGTGACCCACTACTGGGAAGTGAAGGGAACCTCTCTGTGGCATCCTGACTGGAACTCGTTCTTGACAGCGTGAGATAATACATATAATCGTTATGAAGGTGACATTAGGACGTCTCCGTGCTCTAATAAGAGAGGGGCTATCAGGTTCACAACCCGAGGAGAGATACGACACAGAGCTTCTAGACGACCCGGCGTGGTCCAAAGACAGTGTATATGTACCTAACGACGTCAAGAATAAGATCAAGAAGTGGATGAAAGACATGAAAATGTCGTCCTGATCGCAAGCATTTTTCTGGCGTAGTATATTTAGCGATAGGAGCGACTCAGCATGCATCTGAAGCTTAGAGAGCTACAGGCTGTAGTAAAGAGTGAGATGAAGAAAGACAAGACTTTTAGCGCGCTTCGGGAAGAGCTGTTCCGAGCCCTCGGCCCATCAGTGATGGTGTCACACAACTACAGCAAGGTTTTTGAAGCTGCCAACGAGCAGCTCGATTACCTAGAAGCTACGGGACGCAGCCTAAGCGAGGGGTCTATAAAGACGTCTCTGCTAATTGAGGCGGCTGCATCGGAGTCACGCGACGTGCGGCGTCTTGCGGCAAGACTATTGCCTTTGAAGTTTGCTAAGGCACTCCTTGGAGATGCATCATCTTCTGTTCGTTGTGCTGCTGCTCGTCGACTTCCTCATACGATCGTCGCAGAGGCCGTGAAGAGATACCCGGGAGATGAGACTCTTCGTCTCATCGCTCGTGACAAGCGGCTTCAGGAAGCTGGTCTACCCAATCCAAAGCCCATCACAGAGCCGTTCGACATGTACGGTGAGAAACCCCTTGGCAGCGCTGTTAAGACACAGGTATCTAGCGATGATTTGACAGACACGCAGTATGATCTATGGGCACACAAACTCTGTCAGATGTACGGAGGAAATCTCGAGAGACAGTGGGAAGAGATCGCTGCTACGCGCCATATCGCTTCCCACTATGCATCTACTGGCGTCAAACTAGACAGAGACAAGCTTCTCAAGAAGATATACGACTGTCTCGATGCACGAGACGAGAAGGTCGTGGAGGAAGGATCGTTTCGAGGAATTGCTTCGAGGCTTCTCGCTGAATCTGCTGGAGACGAGGCATTCATGCCCGTCATCGAAGAGGTCAAAGACCCCGTCAAGGACCTCGTCGAAGCTAACTACAGCACTTCTCGGTATCTAGCAGAAGCAGAATCGCTGTTCTGCGTAAGGAAGTCCTACCTCCCGCCCGGCATCAAGAAGTATCGCCTTGGTGAAGGAAGAGCCGATGACGTAGAAGTTCCGATGAAAGCGACGGTGCCTGGCAGCTACATCGGCGCCCGCGAAGAGAGAGCTTTAGATCTCTACGTGAAACACTGGAACGATCAGCAGTCTCGCCGCGGTGAGCCCTTCAAGCTTTCCTGGTCACAACATCCATCCGGCGTGAATCTGGTCGGATTTAATCTGGAGCTGAAGTGATGAAGCGTCGCCTCATCGAGACTCTCGAGCTGGCGATATCTGTCGAGCCCAATCTCGACATCGTGACAGACAACATGGTGGCTGAATGGGGTGCGACACCCTATCCTCAGCTGTCTGTTCTTATCGTCTATCTCAAGTTCCTCGCTGCAGTACACCAGAACCACCATTGGATAACGAAGGGCGATCCCTTCTATGGTGACCATTTGCTCTTTCAGCGACTCTACGAAGGAGTGCTTGAGGACATCGATTCTCTCGCCGAGAAGTCGATCGGCCTGGGATCGACAGCGGGAGTCGACCTCGTCCTTCAGACGTCACAGGTCATGAAGCTCGTGCAGGGATACGGAATGGCTTCGACGGTGCCTCAGTCGACAGAACTGGCGAAGAGGTCGTACCTCGCAGAGATGAACTTCATCAAAGCTGCAGCGTACCTGGCTGAGTGCCTGAAGGAATGCGGTCTCATGACGCGTGGGCTCGATAATCTCCTCGCCGGTATCGAAGACAGACACGAGAGCAACGTATACTTACTGAAGCAGAGGATACTAAAGCAATGAAGACGAACCGTAGAAATCTCAGAGAAGCAGCACTCGCCGGAACCTATGACGATCACTTGGCCGACGCTGCTGACTCACTTCAACAGGCGTTGGTGAATGCTCCTGCTGGCATCAAGGCCGGCCTCAAGGCTTTGCTCGACAAGATACACGTCTTTCTCGACACAGGACCCGATACAGGACACGAAGAATTCAACGTGATGAAGGACAACTTCCTCGAGGGCAAGAAGCTGACTGTCAGCCAGCTCCGCAGAATCATCAAGGAAGAAACCTCTAAGATCCTCTTAGAATATGAGCAGGTGATCGTCCGCCGCGGCGGTGAGCTGTATATCATGGACGACGACGGCAACGAAGACTACTACGACCAGGTGGCTGGTTCCGATTACGAGTGGCTCGCAGACGGTGAAACAACAGAGGCCCAGACAGGCACATCTCCGAACTGGGGAGTTCCTTCTCGCGGGCGCCGAGGATGGTAAGATGAAACTCACAGCAACACAACTCAAGAAGATTATCGCAGAAGAAGTGAAGAGAGCCACGGTGAGCGAGTCAATCTCCCCCGTATTGTTCTACACGAAGAAGAAGCAGAAACTCGCAGTCGTTCTCAGAAGCCTCGATGCAGCGATGGAACAACTTCAGGTGATCAACGAAATGGAGCTCGAGTCTGACATGGGTGAGGAAGACACAGACGTCCGCAGCGCAACGAACGACCTGCAGGACCTCAAAGATTTCGTCAATGGGATTCTCAGCGCGACCGAGGCTATGGTCCAAATGGGCCGAGGCGGCAGATGAAACTCACAGCAACACAACTCCGTAAAATCATCAAGGAAGAGGTCAGCAAGGTGACCACTCGCCGCGGACGACTTTCCGAGGGACACGCTCGAATCACTGAGGAGGAGTTCGCTCAGTGGAAGAGTGGCAACTGGGGTTTCGTTGCTGAGGACCACCACGGTCTGACTCTCGCCAAGGACGATGATTCTTCGCGGTTCCTCCACGGATCCGACGAGGGTCATCCCATGGACGACGAGGGATACATGGTCAAGTCTCGCATGGCATCGATGAAGAAGATGGCCGCTGACATCTGCGGTCTCCTCGATTCGGACGATCAGCTCCCGGGCTGGGTGCAGGACCTGGTCGCGACGTCACACAACGACCTACAGCACGTTCACGATTACCTGATGGGCGATGAGGAGATGCGTTCCTATGTGTCTAATCAACCCGGTGTCGCCGAGGCCTTAGTCGGCGGTGCAACTAAGCGGATGTCAGGAGGCCGGCCCGAGTCCGAGATGGTAGCTGCCAAATCCAAGGATCCCAAAAAGGAGCAGCTTCGAAAGGACATCGCCTTCCAGAAGGCACAGATTCAGAAGGCGAAGAGCGGCAAGCTGAAGGGACAGAATCTCGCTGACATGCAAGCGCATCTCGAAGATCTTCAGGCTCAACTAAAGACTGAGTCCCGCCGCCGAGGAGCAGCTCTTCTCGAGGGTCACGCGAGGATCACTGAAGAAGAGTTCGCAGCGTGGAAGAGCGGCGACTGGGGATTCGTCTCAGAGCACGACGGCGGCGGACCGCGTAGACGGTCGATGGACGTCATTCCTGCAGATCCTGACAAGCTGAGAGACTACATTATCCGCAATTATGAGGGTGTTTGCGTCGACCTAGGTTGTGAGGACGTGAGCGACCCAGAGTTCAAGGAGTACGTCTCAGACCAGCTAGCTGGAAAGGTCGACAGCATGACGCTGAAGACGGCACTCGCGATGATGTGATCTACTTCGACAGACCCAACATCACGGAATCTCCCAGGTCCTGCCACGCGCGGTCCTGGGATTTCTGTTTTCCGGTGTAGACACGCAGCTCAAAGACGAAGCCTTCGGGGCAACGCTTCACCTCGTACCTGCAGCCATCGACACCCCCAACTGCCCTCTGCACGACAGAGCCCACGCGATACGCATCGCCCCTGCCCGTCTTGAATGCCAAGTAGCCCTCAGGTCTCTCGGCTGACTGTCTTAGGAACGTAGCTCTGTCCCAGGGTAGGTGCCAGGCATCGCTCTGATGAACCAGTTTATTGCCGTTTTCTACGTCAACCAACTCTAGGCCGTCTTTACGAATCTTTCTTGCGTCCTCAACCAGAGCATCGTACGTCTCGTTCAGTTCCTCGGGTCGCTTGTAGTGACCGCTGCAAGATGGGAGTGTGACGTATCCCAGGGAGTTGAGTCCCAGTGCGAGGAGCCGTACGGGTGGATCGAGCGTAGCGTCCAAGAACTGCGTGTCTAACTCGCTGGAGGGCTCAGTCCTTGGAGTGTGGTAATACCAGCTCGTGTGTTGAGGAGACATGTACCACTGACGGGACGGCATGTCCCGATACTTCACAACACCGACTGAGACGGGAGTTTTCATCTTGAACCGGGACGTCCGTACTTCTTCTGGTGTGCCCAAGCTACTGCCCACGGGTTGTCGATGTCGGGATTCTTCTTGAGACCACGTACCATCTTCTCGTGCCCAGGAGGCGTGACTTCCTCGAGGCCGTCAACTTCGCTCATGTGAGTGCAGCCGCAAGACCCCTCTACCTCATACATGCCGCACTCACTACAGGGTTCGTGTCCCTCGTGAATGTGACCTTCGCAGTCACATTGATCCGGTGGTGATCCACAGTCGCACACCGCGAGACCAACAGCTCCACCGCACCCGCAAGATCCACCGACAGGCATCATGCCACAATCGGGACACACGCCTTCGTTCCTCTCGTCACGTACGCCCATCGTGGGCTCACCTGCATATGATCCAATAGGATCTCCGAACTTCTCTTGCAGCATCCTATTGTTTGTGAATCTCGTCATGTCAGTAAATATTGTCTTTTTTGTAAATTTGTAAGCCGCAGATTAATGTTTATCCATGGACAAGCTGGAAGACATGTATAATCAGCAGCGTGATTTCAACACCTTGCTAAGGTCAGAAAGGGATTATCCGGAGTTTCCGCTCGATCTTTCGCAGAAGAAGAACCAGCAACTTCTAAAGAGTCTAGCTCATGAATGTATGCACGAGCTATTTGAAGCTAATCATTTGCTAAAAAATAGTAAGACTCACAGAGTTACAGAGCTAAAAGAATTCGATAGAGAATCTTACAAAGAGGAATTAGTGGATGCGCTTCATTACTTCTTTGGAATTGTAATTTACAGCGGAATTACAGCTAATGAACTCTACGAAGCTTTCATGAAAAAAGGCTTCGTAAATGTTCAAAGAGTAAAAAGCGGATATTGAGGTATTACTGATGTCCGGCTGGGATTACTTAGACTCCGCCCTCAGTGAGCAAGAGAAGTTCTCTCGTCTCTTCTTCGATGCGGCTTCGCTTGACGACCCTGCGAAGCAGGAGCTATTGAAGACGTTCGTCTTAGCACTGCACTCTGATGCCACGGGTATTGTTGAGGCTGTCAACTATAAGGACCATCGTCGAGAGACACACCCCGTTGACCGTCAGACTATTCTCTATAAATCAGTCGATGTGTATCGTTACGTCTTAGCGATACTCAATCTGTGGGGCTTCGGTGCGGCACAGTTCGCAGCTGCGTTGCAGCAGAAGGACGATTACCTGCACTACAGACACGAGCTGTCGACTAAGGTGTGGAATGGTGAGCCTGTAGTTCTCTTCGACATGGACGACGTCCTTGCAGAGTTTCGACTAGCTTTCTGTACTTATGTTACGCGGGATTCAGGTATCTACATGGACCCGGAGAGTCCTGAGTACTACAACACTTCGACTCTCAAGGAGCACGGTCTCTCAGGTGAGACCTACTTCAAGTCGTTCATCGAAAGACACGGATTCCTCGACCTGCCCCGATGCGAACCCTACGTCTTGCTGCTGAAGCGTCTAAAAGATCTGGGATACTGGGTGCAGATCGTGACTGCCCGGCCCGACAAGAACCCAACTGCTTTCTATGACACATACTCCTGGCTTCGACGCAATGAGATTCCGGCCGACGGAGTCGCCTTTACGACTGAGAAGTTTAATTGGCTCTCGCAACAGTCTTTCTACAACGCGACGAAGCACTTCGCAGTCGACGACTCTGCTAAGCATGCTGCAGAGTATGCAAAGCACGGTGTATCTGTGCTTGTTCCTGAGAAGTCTTACAACAGAGAGATACAGGGTGTGAATCGGATCTTCTACGTTCCGAAGAGTGACGATCCGCTCAAGCACGTCATTAAACTCCTGTAGTTGTAATGTTGCACGTCGATGCTTATAATCTAACATCAAGGAATATCCATGCCGAAAAATCCAAATATCAAGCCTGTTGAACTACCGATGGTCCTAAAGTTCGGTCAGGCACCGAAGACACAGTTCCACAACAACCTCGATGCACTGAAGATCGAGCTGGTCGACCATCCTACCCGCCAGCAGGCGTGGAACGTGGCATGGCACTACGTCAAGGCGACGTGGGCTGACCGTCCGGATATCACACCCGAGGGTGTGCCTGAGCGTGATCTCTCGAAGAACCTCGAGGACGTCTTCGGTGGTCGAACGCTGCCCGCTCCGATGGAATGTCTCGGATTCACCTTCCGAATCAGCGGCATGTCTTTCCAGGAGGTGACTCACATCATCCGTCACCGTGCAGGCACATTCGCTGCACAGTGCACTGGTGACCGTGACCTGCGCGACGATGACGCAGTGATTCCAGAGCCGGTGGAGAACTCTCCTGAGTTTCTCGCTCGCTGGAAGAAGATTGTAGAAGACTCCAAGCAGCTCTACGCTGACATGACTGACTCCAAGGTGGTGTCGATGATGGACGCCCGCATGATCCTCCCGAAGTGCATGACCTCGTTCTACTACATGCGGCTGCCCCTCAAGGAGCTGATCGGTTTCATCTTCCAGCGCATCGACTCTCAGATCCAGCCAGCAGCTGACAACCTCATCGCCTCGAAGATGGCCGTCGAGGTGGCGAAGGTAATCCCGGAGTTCACGTCTATCATCGACTTCAACAAGCCTGACATGCACTACGTGAAGACCTTCCGCGTGAAGGAGGGTGACAAGTTCGTGTCACGTGGCACTAACCTCTATTGGCCCATTCCGAAGAACGACATCTTCGAGTACAATCCCCAGGACACGATCTATCAGTCTACCCGTGAGGACCTAAACGGCACAGACAGTGAGGGTCCACAGAAGCGGTTCACTGAGATCTGGAACCGTGACATGTCGGACTGGAACTCCATCAAGAGTCTCTACGAGTCTTGGAAGAAAGCGTGATTCTACAGAACATTTCTTCTTTCGGTTACAAGCTGGTGCTCTTCGATCTACCGGGAGAGTCCACGCCGGGCCAGTGTGTCACTCTCGGGGGCAAGTATTTCGTTCTCGCGAACCACTTCAACGGTGTGGGCTCTGTCGTAGTGAGAGAGGGATCTGACTTCGACCTAGCTCCAGGCACTCACGTCAAACTTGAGGGTCCGCTAGGTCGAGGATTCGACACTTCTCTGACCGAAGGGGAGGTACCGATCATCGTGACAGGAGGCACGGGATTCGCTGCGGGTTCACGACTCGTTCGCTGTTTCAGAGAGTCCCGTGTCGACTTTCGCATGGTCGCATACTCACGCAACACGGTGGGTGTAGAAGACACTATGCGGTTGCTTGGTACGTACACAGTCTCGAGAGTGAAGTCGTGGAACACAGCGACATCGGGACGTCCGACCACGCCTCTAGATCCGCTGCTCGTCAACAACCGATCTGTGGTCTTCTTCGCAGGCCCGGGATCACTGTATGAGTCTTGTAGGAAAGAGCTTGATAAAAGAGGTCTGTCTGATGTTACTATTCGAGTCAACTATTGAAAGGAATTACGATGTCTCAGAACAAGTTCGGTAGGAAATTGTCCGTATATTTAGCATCAGGTTGGTTCTCGCCTGATCAAGACAAGCAGCTGACAAAGCTGGAGCAGATCTTCGACAGCCGTGCAGATTGGATCGACCTTGCCTCGCCTCGGCGCATCTTCGTCTGTCCGCCTGATGCTTCACAGGAAGTACAGGACAACGTGTTCAGCGGCAACGTGAAGCACATCAAGCAGGCCGATTTCACTCTCGTCAACACCACGTACCGCGACATCGGCACGATCTGGGAGGCAGGTGCTGCCTATGCATATGGCACCAAAATCGTCTACTTCTGTGAGAATCTTCCGCCCGGAGCCAAGTTCAATCTCATGCTCAGCAGAAGCGGCATCAAGGTCTGCACTACTTTCGAACAACTTGAGGACTACCTGGAGCGTTGCAAGGCAGCAGGTGAGATGCTCTATGAGCCGTACGACAAGGAGATCGAGTAATGATCACGTACCACTGGAGTCGCGAACCGGGCAAGTTTGTCAACAAGAAGACAGGTGAGGCTGTCATTTTTGAAGGTGACTCTCCTTTTCACGGCACGGTTCGCATGTGGTACGAGACTCTCATTGAGACGATGCTTGACGTGCGAAATGCAGCGGTCGACGCACGTCAAGCCACGAAGAACGCCAACATGGCGTGTCGTGTCAGTCGGACTATGCTCACTGTCCTCGAGTCAAGTGTTCTCTATCATCCGCACCATGACCCAGACAAGAAAGCGCTGTGTGCGAACTGCGCTGCTGAACTTGCGTCTGAGGTTCCCGAGGGCTACATCGGTACAGACTTCACGGTTGTCCTCGATGAGTCTCAGCCCAAGAACGAGATAGCAATCGGATCTTTCGGCAAGGTCGTTGTCCTCGATCCGGCGTTGTCGTAAACAGACTGCTATCCTGTAAAAAATCGGGACAAGACTTCACACTCTTGTCCCGATTCATATTTACACATCATGAAACTCTCTGTCAGACAGCTGCGTCACCTCATCAGAGAAGAGCTCGATCTGGGAGACATCGAGTTCTCGCCTGAGAGAACTGACGGCGCCGATACGTCCGAGGACAACACGAGCTACGAAGACTACCTGTTCAAGGCTCTTGATAATTGGTTCACAGGTAATCGCATCCCGCCAGATCTTGAATACGATTTGCGGTCACTCATGTCCGACTACCCAAAGTTCTTTCATGAACCACGCGTAGATGAAGTGTACAGAGGACTGGCAGTAGCAGCGACTGATGTCGCGAGATGGACCAAGTTGCCTCCTGAGACCTTCATCCGGGCTGGTGACGCAATGGTGGACTTCACGGCATATCCTCGAAGGAATTCGATGGGTGGAACGCTAGTCTCATGGACGACCGAATACGATTCCGCTGAAGGTTTCTCGAAGGGCACTAATATTGATGCTCCCTCTCGTCCCACGAGACTCAAGCCCGTGATGCTGATCATGCACGCTAAAGTCTCTGACAACCCGAACACGTTTCTCGACCTCGCAGACATCGCAGGAAGAGTGCACGCTTTCAAGAGTTGGTCTTATGAAGAAGAAGCCCTCGCTCTCGGGCCCGTCAAAGTCTATAAGATCGAATGGACCGTGAAAGACTTTGACGAGCCAGAAGAAGACTACTGATCACGATCGTGGCGGATAAATGCCTTCAAGGGCGATGATGTAGTGCATGTTAGCTGGGGCTTCGAGCTTCGGTAGATTGAAGTCGTGTGATGGATTTCCTCCATACACGTTTCCGATGAGTGAATAGAGTGCTGGATATTGGCTTATCTGAAGCGTGCTGCCGTCACACTTTGCCCAACCTTCGGGCACCCAGCGGCCGGGCCACAACATGATCTGCGATATGAATGAGTCCATTGTTTTTCTCCTGTTTGTGTTTATGTTGAACGTCTCGGTGCTCCCACATATGGGATGACTAGCTTGTATTGACCCGGCGTCTCTTGGATCACTTCGATCTCCACTTCCTTGGGGATCGGAATACCTGCGTACTCAGACAGGGTCTGCTTGGGATTCTTCACGAGGTTAGCACGAAACACTGGGTCGTCGATGCAACGCTGAGCTATCTTGTGCTCGACAGTGTGCCGAGGGTTCTCTGCGAAGTACTTGTGCCACTGACGGGCCTTCCAACTGCTCTCTTCTGAGACGGGCGTCATTTGCTTCTTTGGTCGAGGAGAGTGCTCTGGGTGGTCGTTCAGGTTGCCTTCCAAGGGCCAGTTGAAGAACACGTCGTGACGAG
>Ga0214923_10002841_pt1 | contig 22434 bp, 18 predicted proteins | sample LL1510_MetaG_FD_177993 | JGI IMG/M metagenome (GOLD analysis project Ga0214923, IMG submission 177993) | Freshwater microbial communities from Lake Lanier, Atlanta, Georgia, United States - LL-1510 | ecosystem: Environmental > Aquatic > Freshwater > Lake | place: USA: Georgia | collected...
ACGAACAACTGCGTGGACTCCATGGAGGGCTTGACGTTCGAGTCATCACCCACCGTTCCATATCACTTCATGGTTCAATCCGAACTGTCGGTCACTCCCAGTCGGCCGATGGTCGGATTGCCGTACCAGTCGGTCAACGTCGCCATGGGGGTCGAGCACCTTCAGATGCTCGGGGTGAGGTACTTCTTGGCGTTCTCGCCAATCATCATTGCGGCTGCCGATCGCAACCCCTCCCTGCAGCCCCTCACGGTCATTCCGAAGATTGGTGATCGCGGTGTGGCGTGGCATATCTATCTGGTGAAAGACGCCCCACTCGTGACGGGGCTCGCCACTCTCCCGAACGTGGTCGCCGACACGACTTCGCGCACTGCGTGGTTATCGGCCAACGAGTACTGGTGGACGACGCCGTCCGCGTGGCCGGTGCTGGGCGCGAGCGACGGCCCCAAGGAGTGGCCCCGGGTGCCGGCGATGACGGCGATGCGCCGAGTGGACTCCTCTGTCGCCACCGTGACCAAGGTGGCGACGACATCATCGTCGATTTCTTTCCAGGTCTCTCGCGTCGGGACGCCAGTGTTGGTACGAGTCTCGTACTATCCCCGCTGGCACGTCGATGGAGCCACGGGGCCGTATCGAGTGAGCCCAAACTTTATGGTCGTGATTCCGACCAAGCGGGCCGTGACCTTGACGTACGGCTCATCGTCGGTCACGACCGTGGGGGGTGCCATCACCCTCTTGGCTCTGATGCGAGGGGGAGTACTCCTCGTTCGCCGGTACCGGCGTCGCCCCCGCTTCTAGCGCAGCAGCAGTGCGCGAATCGCCGTCGCGACTTCACGCGGAGTGTGCTCGGCAGTATTAATCGACAGCTCCGGACTGAGTGGTGCCTCGTAGGGGTCATCGAGACCCGTCATGTGCAAGTTGGTGCCGGCACGAGCAGATCGGTAGAGGGCTTTGGGGTCGCGCGCTTCGCAGACTTCGAGGGGCGTCGAGAGATAGACCTCGTGGAATGGCACATTGAGTTCTTGGTGGCGCGAGCGAACGAGTTCGCGGGCAACGCGGCGCGGAGAGATGAGCGATGAAATGACGACGAAGCCCTGTCGGGCCAAGATGAGGGCCATCTCGCCGGCCCGGCGTACATTCTCGTCACGGTCTTCGTTCGAAAAGCCGAGGCCCTTCGAGAGTCCACCTCGAAGGTCGTCGCCATCAACAACAACAACACGTTCGCCCTCTTCGGCTAAGAGTTCAACGAAGGCCGTGGTGGTGGTCGTCTTACCGGCTCCCGACAAACCGGTCAACCAAATTGTTTCGCCCGCACTTTTCACCCACGCGAGGTTAGCCAATTTGCCCTTTTTCTTCCAATTTCTCGAGAACTACAATGACGAACTGTGAATACTGGCGACGTCTTTAAGGCATACGACATCCGCGGGACCTATCCCGATCAAATCAACGAGCAACTCGCTCGCGCAATCGGGTCGGCCTTCGCCACGTTCGCTGGAACCTCTGAGATCGTCATGGCTCGCGACATGCGGCCATCGGGAACGACACTCTGTGAAGCCTTCTCCGAAGGTGCCCGGTCGGTGGGTGTCTCCGTCACCGACCTCGGGCTGGCTTCGACCGACTTTTTGTACTTCGCGGCCGGTCACCTTGACATGCCTGGTGCCATGTTCACTGCGTCGCACAATCCCGCTCAGTACAACGGAATCAAGCTCTGCTTGGCGGGTGCCAAGCCCGTCGGTGCCGATACCGGTCTGCGTGAGATTGAAGAGCTCACAAAGAAGTTCCTCGCCACCCCAGCAACGGGCCCTCTCGCACCGGCCAAGGAGTTGAACCTCCTGGCAGAGTGGGTCGCTCACGTCCACTCCTTCATTGACGTTGCGGCACTTCGCTCGCTGAAAGTGGTCGCCGATACCGCCAACGGCATGGGTGGGTTTGTCGCACCCAAAGTCTTTGCCGGTCTTCCGTTCGATCTCGAAATCATGTATCCCGAATTGGACGGCACGTTTCCCAATCATCCCGCGGACCCGATTCAGCCTGAGAATCTTCGCGACCTGCAAGAGCGAGTACTCGAAGTCGGTGCCGACATCGGCCTGGCTTTTGACGGTGACGCCGACCGCGTGTTCTTGATTGACGAAAAGGCCCAGCCCATCTCGGGCTCGATTACGACGGCCGTGGTGGCCGACGCGATGCTCCGTCGCCACCCCGGTGCAACGATTCTGCACAATCTCATCTGCTCCAAGTCCGTTGCTGAAGTTGTACGTGAAGGCGGCGGCACGCCGGTACGTACTCGCGTCGGACATAGCTTCATCAAGCAGGTCATGGCTGAAACGGGAGCCGTCTTTGGTGGCGAACACTCCGGTCACTACTACTTCGCGCAGAACTATCGGGCCGACTCGGGCATCATCACCGCGATGATTGTTCTGCAGTTGCTCTGCGAATCGGGCCAGCCCCTGTCGGAGTTCGTCGCTCCGTATTCGCGATACGTCGCCTCTGGGGAGATCAACACCGAGGTCACGAGCCCGTCGGACACGGTCGATGCGCTGGCAGCCAAACTGGCGGCCGAAGGTTACGAGGTCGATCGTCTTGACGGCCTGACCGTGGACCGTGGCGACTGGTGGTTCAATGTTCGCCCGAGCAACACCGAGCCGCTACTCCGCCTCAATCTTGAGGCACCGACTCAAGCAGAAGTCGATCAGCATGTCGCTGAAGTGAAGTCCTTAATTGCGGAGGTCCAGTAGTGAGTCTCGATACGTTCTTGATTGACGTCCTACGTGACCCCGTGGACGGTGGTGTGCTCAACTACGTTGAGAGTGCCGCCATTCTCTACAACCCGCGTCGCCGAGTCGCCTACGAGGTCAAGGGTGCAATCCCCGTCTTGCTCCCCGACGAAGCTCGTGAGGTGAGTGACAGTGAGCACAACTCGTTTGTGGCGCCTGGTTCTTTTATCGTGACCGGCACGTCGAACAACTCGTAGGCACCTTCTCGTCGTTGAAAAGCAAACAGCCCCGGCTTTCGCCGGGGCTGTTTCAAATATCTGAACGAACTAGTTCAAGCGCTCCACGATCATGGCCATGCCCTGACCACCACCAACGCACATGGTCTCCATGCCGATGGTCTTGCCCTCGTCTTCGAGAGCGTTGAGGAGGGTCGTCATGATGCGAGCACCGGTCATTCCGAAGGGGTGACCAAGGGCGATTCCGCCACCCTTGACGTTGAGCTTGTCCCAGCTAATGCCGAGGTGCTTGGCGCTCGGGATGACCTGTGCGGCGAAGGCCTCGTTGATCTCCACGAGGTCAATGTCGTTGATGGTCATGCCGGCGCGCTTCATGGCCTGACGGCACGCTTCAATCGGACCAAGACCCATGATCTCGGGGTTGAGGCCCGAAACGCCAGAGGCAACGATGCGAGCGAGGGGCTTGAGTCCGAGCTCCTTGGCGCGAGTGTCACTCATCACGACCACGGCCGCAGCACCGTCGTTCAACGGGCAGGCGTTACCGGCCGTGACCTTGCCGCCGGGGCGGAAGACTGGCTGGAGGCCCGAGAGCTTCTCCACCGTTGTCCCGGCACGCGGGCCGTCGTCCTTGCTGACGACGGTGCCATCGGCCAAGGTGACCGGAATGATCTCGCGAGCGAAGAAACCGTTCTCCTGGCTCGCGACGGCGCGGGCCTGCGAGAGTGCGGCGAACTCGTCCATCTCTTCGCGCGAGACGTTCTCGTACTCCGCGACGTTTTCGGCTGTCTGACCCATGGCGATGTAGATGTCGGGGAGACCGGCCGGAGCGGTCCAGGCGCCCTGGCCACCGGCTTCGCGGGCCTTGGTGCGCTCGTAGGCATCGCGGAACTTGGGGTTCGTGGCGTTACCCGAGTCGGACATGCCGCTCATAAAGCGCGACACGGTTTCGACACCCGCGGCAACAAAAACGTCGCCTTCGCCGGAGCGGATGGCGTGGGCGGCCATGCGAATGGTCTGGAGGGAGCTCGAGCAGTAACGGTTGACCGTTACGCCGGGGACGTCGTGTAGACCAGCCAAGACGGCGGCCACACGAGCGATGTTGAAGCCCGACTCACCGGAGGGCTGACCACAGCCCAAGATGAGGTCTTCGACGCTCTGGGGGTCGAGTTGCGGGATCTTGTTGAGAACTTCAGAGACCACAAATGCGGTGAGGTCGTCGGGACGACACTCGGCGAGAGAACCCTTCATGGCACGGCCAATGGGGGTACGACCGGTGGCGACAATTACTGCTTCGGGCATGGAATCCTCCTGGTGCGGGAGTTACTGATTGGTAACACGTCAACCATAGTCGGGGCGCCGACTCGAATTAGGTGTGGATGACGAGCAGCCCGAGCCCCGCACCAAGGAGCAGAACCAGGGGAGCGGTCACCCGACGCGAACCGATGGCGAAGAGTCCGACGAGGGCCGCGGCGGCGCCGATCCAACTGGAAATTGCTCGCATGAAGAGGGGAGCCGTTCCGGCAATGAGCCCGAGCGATGCGGGGAGGGCGCCCGACAAAAAGGCCTGAGCCGCGGGAGTGGCGCGCAGGCGCGTGAGGTGAGTGGAGGCCACGTTGACGAGCACGAAGGAGGGGGCAAACGCGAGCAGTGCACCGACCAGCGCCCCGCGAACACCGTCGGCGAAGTACCCAATGGCGGCGACGGTGCTAAAGACGGGACCCGGGGTGAGTTGACCCAAGGCCACCGTGGCCACGAAGACCTGTTCGCTCATCCAATGGTGGGTCGTCACCGCGTCGGCACGCAGAATCGGAACGATAACGAATCCGCCGCCGAAGCTCAGCAGGCCCACCTTGAGAGCGAGGCCGGCGAAGGCGGTACTCCCGCTGGTGAGCAGCCATCCGGCGAGAGGGCCGGAAACCCGTTGACGAATAATCACCATGACCAATCCGGCCCCCACGATGATGACGACGGGATTCACGAACTGAAACTGCTCGAGCACACCCGCGAGGAGGGCCCACCAAACAAACCACTTCTTCTCCGTGGTGATGTGGCGATGGAGAGGTTTCATGGTGGTCGGCACCAAAGCCCAACATGCTGTGATGACGACGGCTGGCAGAATCCACGCCGCTCCGGTGGCTCCACGCAAGATCCACTGACTCCATGTTGAGTTCGTCGACAGACCCATCGCAAAGAGTGTCATCAGCACTACGGCGGGGCTGATAAAGAGGGCGGCCGCAACGAGCGAGCCGCGAAGGCCACGTTGGCGCCACCCCACCCACATGGCAACTTGGGTTGACGTGGGCCCGGGAAAGAGGGAGGCGCTCGCAAACACCGCCTCAAACTCCCGTGCGTCAATGTCACCCCGATCGACCCAGGAGCGGCGCATCGAGGCCAAGTGTGCGGGTGGGCCGCCGAATCCCGTTACCCCAAGGAGTGCGAAACGTGACACCAGCGTGCGCCATGACACGTTCGAGCGAGAACTAGCTGGATTCGACACCGAGCCACTCACGGGCCTCGCGTTGATGCCGGGCGTAGTCCATCTTGCCGTTGACGGCACGACCGATGGTCGGAACGACCCGCACGTGTCGCGGAGCCTTGTAGCTGGCTAGGCGGCCCTTCACGTGATCGATGAGTTCTTGAACGTCGGCATCACCGCCGTCGTGAAACTCCACGGCGGCCACCACTTGTTGTCCGAACGTCTCGTGCGCAACGCCCACCACGCAGGCATCGGCAACGGCGGGGTGCGTCTTGAGAGCCTCTTCGACCTCTTCGGGAAAGACCTTTTCTCCGGCCGTATTGATGCACTGACTACCGCGACCGAGTAGCTGAATCTTGCCGTCGGCTAACACTTTGGCGAAATCACCGGGAACCGAATACCGCACACCCTCGATGACGTGGAACGTGGCCGCCGTCTTTTCCGGGTCCTTGTAGTAACCGAGGGGGTTGCGGCCACCAATCATGACTTTGCCCATCTCATCGCTGCCCGGCTCGACGTCACGCCCTTCGTCGTTGACAACACGGACCATGGCGCCGAGCGAGAACGTTGCCGTGGCCGACGATCGCTTTTTGGATGACAGGCTGGACCCGAGACCGAGAGCTTCGGTCGATCCAAATGTGTCAACGAGCAATACCTCGGGAATGTGTGCAATGAGGCCGTCTTTGATCTCTTGAGACCACATCGCTCCGGAACTGACAATCGACACAAGTGCGGACAATGGGTATCTCCGGGGGTCGCGTTGGAGTTCTTTCAGGAGCGGTCGTGCAAATGGATCGCCGACAATGACGGCCACGTTGACGTCAAAGTCCTGCAGGGTGCTCGCGAGTTCAACGGGATCGAAGTGTCGACCTTGCAAGAGGACCACTCGGCCGGCTTCACCCAGTGCGCGAATGGCGGTAAAGAGTCCGGTGCCGTGCATGAGGGGGCAGGCTGGCAGGAGCGTGTAACCGGCGCCGGCCTCGTCGATGAGCCGTCGCACGTCGTCCAGCCCACCCTCTTCGGGGTACTTGCGGAATCCGCCGGAGTTCAAGCGCACAAAGAGGTCGTCCTGGCGCCACATGACGCCCTTGGGCATCCCGGTGGTGCCGCCGGTGTACAGCATCACGAGATCGTCCGGCGAACTGTCAGGCAGTGGAGTCGGTGTTGCGGCGAGGGCCTCTCGAAATGGAGTAGCCCACGAGGGACACGGTGTCGTTGCATCGTCGACGTGCAGATAGGCCACGACATGAGGGAGTTGGTCGCGCAGAGCTTCAATCTTCTCCGTGAAGGTTCCGTGAAAGACGATCACCTTCGTGTCGGCGTTATCAAAGAGATACGCGAGTTCGTCGTGTCCGTAGCGATAGTTGGTATTGATCGGCACGAGACCGGCCGCCAATGTGCCGGCGAAGGTGACGAGGTACTCGGGGCAGTTATAGAGGTAGGCCGCCACGGTGCTCTGGTGGGGAAGGCCGAGTCCATGAAAGTATGAACCGAGGGTGTCCATCTGGACGACGAACTCAGACCAGGTGACAACGGTGTCGCCGGACTCGATCGCGACGGCGTCAGGCTGCGCGGCGCCTACCGTGCGCCAGACGTCCACGTACGACCAAGTGCTCACATCATCCTCCCGGCGTCACGATACTGAACTCTGCGCCGGTCCACCTCGGGCAGATGCTGGGCTGCGGGCCGCCCGATAGGCGGCCATTCTCCGCCCTCGTTCGGTTTCGGCCAGAATGAGGAGATGAGCGAAGGACGTGGCCTCTTGGCGCCAGCCACCTTGAACGGTGACTCGGGTGGATTTGCCGACAACCCCGAGTTGCGCAGTTGGCTTCGCGCCTTTTTGGAGGAGAACCCCCGTCCCTCCGGCCGCGTGTTAGCCGAAGCCGGACTGGTCGCCCCGCACCTTCCCGAACCGTGGGGTCGAAGCGCAACACCGATCGATCAGCTCATCATTGATGAAGAGTTGCGATCGGCCGGCGTCACACGGCCCATCAATCCAATTGGAATTGGCTGGGCCGGCCCCACCATCGTCTTTGCGGGTACGCAAGAACAACAGCACCGCTGGATGCCTCGCCTGTTGAGTGGTGAAGACTTTTGGTGCCAGCTCTTTTCGGAACCCAACGCCGGAAGCGATCTCGCATCGTTGCAGACGAAGGCCGTTCGTGATGGTGACGAGTGGGTCATCACCGGTCAAAAGGTCTGGACGAGTTACGCCCACATTGCCCGTTACGGCATCTTGTTAGCTCGCACCTCGAGCGAAGGTGCACCTCAGAACGGTATTTCGTACTTCATCTGTCCAATGGACGCCGATGGCGTGGAGATCCGACCGTTGATTGACATGACGGGCGACCACGCCTTTAACGAAGTCTTTCTGAACGAAGTTCGACTGCCCGCTGACCACCTGATCGGTACCGTCAACGATGGATGGCGACTCGCGAAGGTCACCCTCGGCAACGAACGGGTCTCACTTTCCGGTGAAGGCGCGCTCTGGGGCCGTGGTCCGAGTGCCAACGACCTCGTGCAACTCGTAGTCGGCCATCCACTGAATGACATCATGCGCGACCGTGTGGTGTCGTGTTGGGCTCACGGTGAGATCTTGCGTCTGCTACGTCTTCGCACCTTGTCCGCTGTGCTCGCGGGACGTGAGCCCGGACCCGAAGCCAGTGTTCGTAAAGCGCTCGCCGACGACCACGGCCAAGAAATTATGGAGCTCGCGGTTGACTTGGCCGGACCAGGTGTCATGGACTCCCGAGTAGGTCCGTTCGGCGATCGTTCCCCGGCCGCTGCAATGTGGCGCCACGGTTTTCTCTACGCGCAGGCACTCACCATTGGTGGCGGAACGTCGATTGTGCAACGCAACATCATCGCCGAGCGCGTTCTGGGACTCCCGAAAGAAGTTCGTTAAGCGTTCAGCGGGCCCGCGTCGTCGAAGCCTTGACGAACTCCCTGGCCGGCACGCCGTGAGAGTTGCTCGGGCTCAAAGAGCATCCAGTAGGCGTTGCGAGCATGTTTGCGGGAACGGTTCTCAAAAACCTGCGCCAAGACCGCCGGGTCGGAGGCTTCATCTTCGTGAACGAAAACTTCCAATATCGGCGTGTTCGTTAAGAGTTGGGCCATCATGATGCCCTGACTGGCTTCGTGGGCGCACTGCTTATCAATCTGCTCTTTACCGGGCATGCCGAGCGCAACCACGATGGCGCACCGGTCCTTTTCGATCAAGTTCTTCGCCGCCACGGCCAGATCTTTGAACCCCGGAACCGTGCGGGCGAGGACTTCGAAGGTCTCGCCAAAACCGGGACACTCCGATAGTTCCGCGATAGCCGCACCACCCATGTCGTAGCGAGCGAACATGGTGTCGACGACGCCAATGCGGACCGGACGAGAACTCTGCTTCTTTTTTCCCACATCGGGATTGTAGGTTGACGCCGCACATTCGCATCCGCCGCCGTTTTGACCGCGGTGTAGATTTCAGTGTCGTTCTATGGAAAATCCCCCCTCACCGCAAGCGCCGATGTCGCTCGTTGCGCTGGTGAGCACCACGCATGAAACGATTTTGCGCTTGCTCCAGTTGGACCGAACCGGGTACTTCGCCCGACACCGTCTGGAAGCGGACCTGCAGTCGACGGGGGGGCGACGGGCCCGCCAATTTCTTTCGCTGTTCCCCCTAGGTTCGCTCCGCTACCGAATACTGATTCGCCTCATTTTGGACTTTGTCCGGCTCGAAATTTCGCTGGGAATTCCAGAACGCCGTCGCCGTCGACGTCGCCGGACCGCTCCGCAGGTCCTTGAGGTACAAAACGACTCTCGCGAGCTGGCTTTCGAACAGGTGAAAGATGCGGAGGTGGTCGTACTCATTCCCGCGTACAACAACTGGTCGCTCACTGAGACGTGCTTGCGGTCGTTAATGATGACCCGCAACACCACCGCCTACAACGTCGTGGTCGTCGATGACGGTTCGACCGATGAGACGAGTAGTCGACTCGCTGAGGTGAAGGGTCTGCGCACGGTTGGCGATTCGCAGAATCGGGGCTTCTTGCGAGCCGTTCACCTCGGTGTTGACCAAACCCACGAGCCGTACATCGTGTTATTGAATAACGACACCGTCGTGACCGACGGCTGGATCGACGCACTCGTCGAGACGGCACGTCGTGACGCGACTATTGGCATAGTCGGATGCAAGTTGCTCTACCCCGACGGAACGCTGCAAGAGGCCGGCTCACTGATCTTTTCCGACGGCCGGGGAATCAACTACGGCAAAGGTGACATTGCGACTCGCCCGTGGTACGAGTTTCCACGTGAGGTGGACTACTGCAGTGGTGCGGCTCTTTTGATTCGGCGGACGACCTGGGCCGCTACGGGTGGCTTCGATCTCCCGTTTGCGCCGGCGTACTACGAAGAGACAGATCTCGCCTTTGCCGCTCGTGACAAGGGTTTTACGGTGTGGTATCAGCCAGCTGCCGTGGTGTACCACTTCGAAGGTGAAAGCTACGGTCGAGACGACAACGCCGAACGGCGGGCGCTGTTGGAGCGCAACAAAGCCAAGCTGTTGGAGAAGTGGGGAGCAGAAATCGCAACGCACCAGCCGCCGGCAGTTGTCAACCGGGCTGGTGCGGCGTGGCGTTCGACACGCGGACGACTGCTCATTGTCGACACGGTCGTTCCCGAGACCGATCGCGATTCCGGCTCCATTCGGATGTTTCAAATGGTGCAAGTGCTGCAGCGGCTCGGATACGCCGTGTCCTTTATGGCACTAAAACAACCTCCGTCGGAGCCCTACGCCGGGAATCTGCGCCGGATCGGCGTGGAGGTGCTCGACGGACGTATCAACAGCGCGGAGGAGATCAAGCGTCTGGCGCCATTTCTGCGGGTGGCGATTCTCTCTCGTCCGGTCGTCGGCGAAGTCGTCGAACCTCTCCTGCGTCGATTCGCGCCGACGACAAAGATCATCTATGACACGGTTGACCTGCACTACGTTCGCGAGGCTCGTCGTGCCGAGCTCGAAGGCAGCGACGAAGTCCTCGCTGAAGCGCAAAGGTACGAGGCCCTTGAGCTCGGTCTGGTGACCCGTTGTGACGCCACGTTGGTGGTCACCGATGTCGAAAAGACGATTCTCCACGCGGCCGTCCCGAGCGCCATCATTCGAGAAGTGTCAAATATCCACTCACCGATTCCCCGCGTCGGCACCTTTGAGTCGCGACACGATCTTCTCTTTGCCGGCAACTTCAACCACCTGCCCAATCGCGACGCCGTGTGGTGGTTTGTGCGCGATATCTTCCCGCGCATTCGCGCGCGGATTCCCGAGGTTCGCTTCAAGATCGTGGGCAGTTACATGCCTGAAGAGATTGCGGCCATCGACGAACCTGGTGTTGACGTTCTCGGCTGGGTGCCGAGTCTCGAGCCCCTGTACCACAGCGTCCGACTCGTCATCGCTCCTCTCCGCTACGGCGCCGGTATCAAGGGCAAGTTGGGTGAGAGTGCGGCCCACGGTGTGCCATTCGTGTGCACCTCAATCGCGACCGAGGGCACCTTGATGCGTGACGAAGTGGATTGCCTGAACGCCGACACCGAAGTGGAGTTTGCCGACGACGTGGTGCGGCTCTACTCCGACCCGGAGCTATGGAACACCTTGAGCGTCAACGTACAGCGGGCGATAGAACGCCAGTGCTCACCCGACGTGGCGGCCGAAAGATTTGAAGAGCTTTTTTCGCTACTGAATGTCTGGTAGGTCGCGACCCACGACCTCTTCTTCCGTCGGAGTTCGGCGCGGCCACAGAGCACACGCCAAGAGGAGTGCGATTCCCGGTTGCAGGGGAATCCAGTAACGAAACCCTGGAATCGAACCGAGCGCAACGCTGACGAGGCCGGTGGCAATAAGCAGTGCAGAGACCATCGCCACGTGGTTGAGAGCCCATCGCCCACGACGCCAGATGAGCCAGGTGAGAAGGCGCAGTGTGCCGATAGCGAGCGTCGACCATAGAAGAATTTGCGGAAGGCGGATGGTCTTTTCAACGTCAGAGAGAAAGACGACTGGTCGATCGACTCGCGACGTCTCACCTCGAAACCACTTGGCGTGACCGGCAAAGTGTTTTACGATGTTCGCGCTGAACCATTCGGAGCCGTTGTGATAGAGCGTCGCCGGCTCCACCGGTGGTTTCGTTAGTTGCCACACGATAGATCGCTTCATTTCGCTGAGTACTGCACCGGGGTGCTGACGTATCTCCATTTGGGTGACCCGGGCCAAGGTCTTTGAGTTGCGGCGAAGCGTCAACGGGTCGTTCAAGATATCGGCGATAGCGCCAGGTCGCCACAGTGCGTTCGTGGAACTTCCCGGTACGTCGCCGAAGGGTTTTTCGCAGACTTGGAGAATGGCGTCACGAACGAGACCGCGGTGGTGATCGGCCGTCGTGCAGGGCACGAGGTGGCCCCAGCGCGTGAGAAGGACGACTCCTTGAGCGGGCGTCGGTGAACTCGTGCCGTAGTACTCGTGATAGCGGTCTTGGAGGCCCCACATTGGCCACGCGGTGAGAATCACCGTGAGCGGAGCGACGAAAACTATTTGTCGGTACGTCTGCCATCGTCGCCAATTACGCCGATACCGCCAGACGTACTGAAGGCCCAGGTAGCCAATCGCGGCGACGGCGAAGAGTTGGAGCGCCGGTCGGATTGCCGCCGCGGTACCCCAGGAGAGCGCGGCGACTAGTAGCCACCACGGACTGTGTTTTTGTGGCGCCGGCTTTATCATGCGGGCGGTCGCCGCCAGCCCGAGCACCACGAACAGGGTGGTGCCACATTCAGTTAAGAAGGCGCGTTCCGAGAAGAGCTCGAGCGGGGAGACGGCGAGCATAAGTGCGAGGGGAAAGGCCACCCAGCGAACGGCGACGCCACGCAGGGCCACGTACATGGCGACGCCAATCACGATGCCAGCCGTCTGTTGGAGGTGGGCTACCGCAACCTCGTTGAAGTGATGGTTGGTCCCGTAGCGCCACAGTGTTTCGATAAAGGGGGAGTGGAAGGGATCGGGTGCCTGAGCCTTGTCGTGAGCAACGTTGACGTAGTCCCAGCTGTCGGCGAAGTAGACGACGCCTGGACGCGTCTCGAACAACCGAACGCGCCACCACCACGACCACACTCCGACGAGAGCACCGAGACCCAAGTCCCAACGAATGCGACGCCAGGTGTCAGTCCGGATGCGGAGAATTCGTCCGCCCTTCATCTCATTCAAACTAGTTCGGCTTGGCGGTCGTCTTCGAGCGTGCACGAAATGTAATCGTCGCGGCATTAGCGTTTTGTCATGCTGCACGAATCGCGCCACCTGATCTTTCACGTCGGCACCCACAAGACGGGCACGACGTCAATTCAGACGATGATGCAGGACAACCGCCCGTTCTTTGAGGGTCAGGGTCTTTACTACCCCCGATCCGGGCAGGTTCGCAATGGGGGGCAGCACAACATTGCGTGGGAGCTCAATGGGGATGCCGGTTTCGACCCGGCCCTTGGAACGCTGGCCGAACTCGAAGCGGAGCTGGCGGTCGCTCGTGTGCCAGACGCCATTGTGAGCAGTGAAGACTTTGAATTTTGGTACGACCAGCCGTCCAAGCTCCAACAGATTGCTGACATGGCGACTCGACTCGGCATGAAGGTAGATGTCGTTTTGGTCGTCCGTCCCGTTCGCGACTATGTCGAAAGTCTCTTTAAAGAACTTCTCAAGCACGGTCTGCAACAGTCGCGAGAAGAGTTTGTCGATCAACTAGTGCGCGAGGGTCACTACGAGTTTCGCGAGCGCACGTATCGATTCGACTACCCGGCGATGATTGAGGGCTTTTACACCATCTTTGGTCGCGAGAACGTGTGGGTCATCCAATACGACATTGTGGACTCGAACAAGCCGTTCTTTGATGTCGTCAGCCGATTGGTCGATCGTCCGACGCGGGGCGTCGCGAATTGGGGCCGCAAGAATCAGCGAAACGGTACGGCGCGAGCGACCCTGCGCCATCCCGTGAGTGCGTTGCGACGCCTTCGAGAGCCCGGCAAACTCAAGCCCCAGGAGGCCGCTGCGGTCAATCGACTCTTTCCAGCGGACGTGAGCGGCTTGGTTCGCCTGCCCTAGGGCGTGACGCGGGCCCACACCACCACGTCGTCGCGTCGCTCGCCCGCGAAGCCCGCGATCGCGGTAAAGAGTCGGGTGGCACATCCTTGGGCGGAACCAAAGGTGGTTGAGACGAAGTAGACGGTGGGGTAGTGGGCAATCTGCTGCTTCGCGGCAATCACCGTGGCTCGGTTGCCCGCCGGATCTCCACCTTGATCGCACTCGCGAATAGCGTCGCGGATCGGGTTGGCCGCCGTGACCTGTGGGCCGGCCGCACCGGCGACGAGGCGGTAGTTGAAGTTGTTGAGTGCCTGCCACATCATCGGCAATGGATAACCATTTTGCGAGATGGGATAGGTGACCACGGTCGCTCCGTGAGGTATCTCGGTCGATGCTCGCGTGGCGAACCACGATGGAACCTGCTGTGGCTCCACCACGAGTGGCCACGATGGGGCAATCGTGATGATGCCCATAGCGGTGAGAGCGAGGAAGGCCGCCGCGCGGCGGTTGGGCAGAGTTGAACGCGACCGTGACGTGACTTGGGTCAATGACCAGTCCACACCCTGACCGATGATCAAGGCGAGGAAGAGCCAGAGAAACATCGTCCATCGAGAAGCAATGGAACTTTCGAGGAGCGGAAGTCGACGCAAGATTGCGAACGGCAGGGGTATGTGAGTATCCCAGCCGTTGATGCGAAATGAGTCACCCATCGAAATCACCAACGTGGCCGCGGCCGTGATGAGTAACGCGTGCAGTCGAGCCGATTTCGGTCCCGTGCGTACCAGAAGGAAGAGTGCGAGCAAAAGGGGAATGCCGATGTACGCGCCCGCTTCGAAGGGGTCTGGAAAGTGCGGACCATTGAGGGATGAGTAGTAGTAGAGCGAGGTGACGTGAGATCCGACTCCGAGCGTAAAAGCGTGGAGAGTGGTGGGTAAAAAGAGATTCACCACATCGGTCGCGAGGTGCGAGACCATGTGTGCCGGCCGATATGCGCCCTTGAAGGCATTGGAGCCGTTCAGAAATGTATGGATGAAAAGACCGGCGGGTAACAGTAAGGGCACCGCGACAAATCGCAGAGCTCGTTGCATATACGGCCATCGCTCGCGATCAAATTGACGGTGTGTGCGAAATCGCACGACACAGTAGATCGCGGCGACGATGCAACCATCGAGCAACATCTCGGGCGATAGACCCAACTGCGCCACGATGGTCAAGCCCAAAGCCATACCCGTGAGCATCGCGGACCACTTTTGGCGTACGAATATTTCGTGAAGTAGGCCCAATGCCACGGGGAAAAAGACCACGGTGCTGAGAAAGAGATGTCCCCAGTTCTGGGCAATGACGAACGGCGAGAAACCAAAGAGCAGTCCCGCCACGAACCGGGCGGTCCATGTCGAGAGCCATCGTTGGGCGGCCCAGTACATTCCGAGAGCACCAAAAGCGGGGGCCAAGGTCGTCGCCACGTTGTACGAAGTGATGGGGCCGAAGATGCCAGTCACCGGCGCGAGGATGGCGCCGAGGGTGGGCATGGCCGTCATGTTGGTCAGATTCACGCCAGTCGGGTAGTTAATCAGATCGGTATGGAGCAGGCCGAGACCGTTGAAAAAGTTGTGGCTCACAATCTTGAGAAACCAGATCTCCTGACCGAGGTCGCCACCAGTGCCACTGACGAGGTGATCGCTCCCTCCTAGTCGCCACGCATCCCAGTTTCCGATGACGCCAAGGACTATGTAGGTCAGTGCTGCGCCTAAGGAGCGCAGACGCGCAACCCGAACCGAGGGAGCGCTGACCATGACACAACTCTACGATTGTGAGCCCAGAAATTCGTGCTACTGCGACAGCAAGTCGCCGACGTCAACCAACGTGGCGCGACGACGTGGGACGCAGGGATCAACGAGCTCGCGGAGAAAGCCCCATCGCTGGAGAAATCGAACGTGATCGTCTTCTGACTCAGACGTTCCGCGCGACGCTTTACCAATGTGCTCGATGACGACGCCAGGATTCAACACTGTGTAGAAACCCCGTTCGCTAAGTCGCAAGCAGAGGTCCACATCGTTGGCCGTTACGCGCAAGCTCTCGTCCATTCCGCCGACGATGTTCCACTTGGCACGTTCAACCACGTGACAGGCGCCCGTGACGGCCACGACATTGCGGATGGCGGCTCTTTGACGAGGACTCAGAGGGATGACGTCTGGGAACAGCAACTGAGGGATGCGCCCGTAGGGGAGTTCAATGGGGTAGGGGACCGCAGCCATGCCGGCGTGTTGCACCTCACCGGACGGAGAAACCAACGTGGCACCGACCACTCCGACGTCGGCGAGGGTAGCGAACGGGACGAGGCCGTCAAGCCACCCAGGGCTCACGACGGTGTCGTTGTTCAGAATCACCACGACGTCATTGCGTCCGGAGGCAACTCCGTGATTCACGATTTCGGCGTAGTTGAAAGGTCCGGGATGGGCCACGACTTTGTGCGGCGAGTTCTCGAAGTACTCCAACGTGGCCGAGTCTTGCGAATCGTTGTCGACAATGGTGATCGTGATCGCAAATTCACCACAGTTCTCCTCCACCGCGGTGATGCAGGTTCGCAGGAGGTCAACTCGGTCGCGAGTGGGAATCACGATGTCGACTGTTGGTCGGCTCATGATGGACCACGATGTCACGCCCTCTCCCGTCGCTGCTGAACTTGTGACGCCGCGTCGCCGTAGAGCGGCGATAGTCGTGGCGGGAGAAGGCCCAACGCTGTTGGCCAATCGGTGTTCCGCAGGAAGACCAACGAAGTTGTATCCAGCTTCGCTGAGGCGAAGCACGAGATCGTGTTCTTTGTCAACGGCAATTGGATCAAAACCGCCGACCGCCACGAAGGCGTCTCGTCGGATGACGGCACCTCGACCAACGACGTTGTAGCTGAGGAGCGTGTGGGGGCCGACGCCCTCCGGAGAAGAGAGGTCGTGGTCGCCCGCAAAGTAAATCGCGGTCTCATCATGGGCGTTGTCAAGTAAATGCCAGACGAGCCGAGCGATGTCGTCGTCGACGTCACTGCTTGCGACCGGGCAGATCCACTCCTTGGTGGAAGTAGCAACTTGGGCGTTGAGGTCTTCTGCGCTGCGGCTATCCATGCGCAGGACGTCGACGTGGTCTTGCCACGACTCCCATGCGGTGACGTACTGGACGGGGGCCTCGCTGATGGTTTCACCACCGCGTTGGGCACGTCGGCTCGGAAGGAGACGGCGAGCCAATCGGTATTGCAGCGAATTGATAGGGGCAAGTCGTAGCAAGAGTGGGGAGCGACCGGTAGATCTTTGGATGGCCGCTTGAAGCTCTCGCCACTCGCTCTGTGCTGCGGCGAAGGATAGGTGCGAGTGGCGTTGAAACCACTCTGAAAACGCCACGAAGAGGACTTTAGTTGGGGCGAGCAAGCGTGGCCGACTCTGGGTCTCGCCTACATTTACAGAGGACCCAAAGGAGCACGAATGGCGTGGGATTTTGAAACCGAGCCGGAGTTTGAAGCGCAACTGACCTGGATGCGTCAGTTCATGAAAGATGAGATCTTTCCAATCGAAACGCTTCGTCTTTCCTACGACGATGCCTTGAAGGTAATCAAGCCGCTCCAAGACGAAGTGAAGGCTCGTGGGCTGTGGGCCGCCCACCTTCCCCCGGCGCTCGGTGGAATGGGATTTGGTCAGGTACGTCTCGGACTGATGCATGAAATTCTGGGTCAGTCGCCGTACGGCCCTTTGGTCTTTGGAAACAACGCGCCCGACTCTGGTAACGCCGAGCTGCTTGCGGTTGGCATGGAGATGACGGGTCGCCACGACATTCGTGAGCGTTGGATGCAACCGCTTCTTGACGGTCGTTTGCGGTCAGGATTCTCCATGACCGAGCCGCACACGGCGGGATCTGACCCACGTCTCTTGCAAACGCGCGCCGTCAAAGATGGCGACGAGTGGGTCATTAATGGTCGCAAGTGGTACACCACGAACGGTTCGGTGGCCGACATCTTGGTCGTCATGGCCGTGACGAACCCCGACGTCCACCCCTACCAGGGCAGCTCGATGTTCGTTGTGCCCGTGACCACACCTGGTGTGAAGATTCTGCGCGACGTGGGCGCCATGGACGACCCGCAAGTTGAGTACGGCCGTTTTGGTAACCACGCAGAAATCCTCTACGAAGACGTTCGTATCCCCGCCGATCACCTCATCGGGCCCGAAGGCGCCGGCTTCATGCTGGCTCAGGCGCGACTTGGTCCGGGACGAATTCACCACTGCATGCGGTGGTTGGGTCAGAGTCAGCGCGCTTTCGACATGATGTGTGAACGTGCGCTTAGTCGCTACACCCACGGTTCGCTTCTCAGCGAGAAGCAGACGGTGCAGAACTGGATTGCCGATTCCATGGCGGAAATGCACGCCGCTCGCTTGATGACGTTGCACGCCGCCTGGAAGATGGACAAGGTCGGTGCATCGGCTTCACGAGTTGAGATCGCCATGATCAAGTACTACGGAGCCACGGTGTTGCACAACGTCATCGATCGAGCGATCCAGACCTACGGGTCGCTCGGTTATTCCTCGGACATGCCACTCGAAGCGATGTATCGCGCCGCTCGTGCTGCGCGTATCTACGACGGTCCCGACGAAGTACACCGCCAGACGGTGGCCCGTCACGCGTTGAAGAACTACACCGCGAGTGAAGTACCGACGGATCACATCCCAACGCGACAGGCAGCCGCTCACGAGAAGTTTGCGGACATCCTCGAGTTCTACGAGATCAACCGGGCTTAGTTTCGCGGTGCGAGTCCGGCGATGGCGTCGCCGAGATCGACACCAAATGGGATAACGGCCAGGTTCGGAATTTGGATTCCGCTATCGACATAACGCTGGATGTGTTCGCGGCACTGGTCGTAGCTGCCGTGAATGATGAGTTCGTCACAGACCGAGTCGGGAATGACCTCGTTGGCCTTCTTGCGATCACCCTCGGCCCAGGCGTCCCACATTGGCTGAAGCTTGTCACCGTTGCCGAGCCACTTGTGGAACTCGGCGTAGGTCTGAACCGTTAGGTACGACGAAATCATGCGTCGAGCAATGAAGCGAGCCGTGTCGGCATCTTCTGTCGGGATGACAAACAGACGAGCGCTGATGGTCTTTCCCTCTCCAACTTCTGCCACGCACTGCGGCACGTTGTCGGCACTGAGCCAGTTCAAGATGGCGCCGTCACCCTCGCGGCCGGCGAGACGCAGCATGCCCGGACGCAGTGCGCCGAGCAGAATCTTGGGCTTCTCGGCGACAGGGCGTGACAACTTGAAGCCGTGAACTTCAAAGGTCTCAAAGACTTCATCGATCTTTTCTCCAGCGAGAGCCCGATTGACGAAGTTCAGCGTGTCGCGGGTGCGCGCGAAGGGTTTGTCGTAGTGAATACCGTTCCACCGCTGCACGACGGGCATCGACGATGCCCCGAGTCCCATCGTGAAGCGACCGGGTGCCGCCTCAGCCATGCTGGCGATGCTCATGGCGAGAAGCCCGGGTCCACGGGTGTAGACGGGGGTGACCGCGATTCCGAGGTTCAACGTGGGTTCCCACGCCGCGGCCAAGGTCAAGGGGGTGAACCCATCGGTTCCATCGACTTCCGCACTCCACACATCGGTGTATCCGAGGTCGACGAGTCGCCGAAACCACTCGCGATGCTCTGTGAGGCTGACGCCGTCGAAAGGGATGGTGATGCCGTAGCGAGAAGTCATGAGGTAAGTGTCGCAGAAACTCTCGGTGACGCCGATTATCCCAAGTAGTCGCGGCCTTGCGAGGAGGGAGGCGTCAGGTCGCAACGACGGAGCCCCTCCTCGATCCGCTGATTCAGGGTCTCGAGCACGAAGAGTCGGGCGTAGTCCTTGTCGTCGCCGAGCACGACGTTCCACGGGGCCTCGGGGGTGTCGGTGACGGCCAACATTTCATTGGCCGCCTCGATGTACTCCGGGCGCTTCTTGCGATTGTGCCAGTCTGCTTCAGTGAGCTTCCACTGCTTGAGTGGGTTGTCGCGACGATCTTCAAAACGGCGAAGCTGTTCTGTTTCCGACACGTGCATCCAGAACTTGATGACGATGACCTCGTCGTGAAAGAGCGAACGTTCGAAGTCGTTTATTTCGGTAAATGAACGGGTCACCGCCGAAGGGGTGATGATTTGATCGACTCGTTCAACGAGAACTCGTCCATACCAGCTTCGATCGAAGATGGACATTCCGCCGCGACCCGGCAAGTGCGGCTGAAAACGCCACAGGAAGTGGTGGGCCTTTTCGATTTCGGTCGGCGGTCCCACGGGGACAACGCTGACGTGGCGCGGGTCGAGGCCCGCCGCCACCCGACGGATAGCTCCGCCCTTGCCCGATGCGTCAAATCCTTCGAATACAACCGCAATACCGGGTCCCACTGACGTGTCACGCAGGAGACCAGCGCTAAAGAGTCGCAAGTGCGTGAGGTGCTTCTGTGCCGCGGCGATGCGGGCACTTACGTCTTTGGTCGTCACGCGCGGCATTTCGCCGACGGCGGAGAGATCAATCTTCATATCTGGTAGTTGACCACAAAATTGCGCAATCTCACAGTTGAGGTCTCACGCCATGCGCCGGCGACCCAGCGGCTCTGTTCTGGGAGCTCCGTGTTGATTCGCACGGGGCCGCGTCGGCCTTAGGCGAGGGACCGTAAGAACTCCGCCGCGGTCGCAATGGCCTTCTGTGCTCCGGGGAGCACCGTCGGAAGAGAGAAGAAGCCGTGCATCTGGTCGTCGTGGTGGTCGACCGAGACGCTGACTCCGTGTTGGCGTAACTTGGCGGCGTAGTCGAAGCCGTCGTCGCGCAGTGGGTCACACTCGGCCACGACCACGTGCGCCGGGGGTACTGCGGAACACCGTGTCGTCGGCCAACATGGGGCTGATACGTGGATCGTGGCGATCGAGGTCGCCGAGATACTGATCGGCAAACCAGTTCATCGTTGCGGCGTTGAGTAGGTAGCCCTCGGCATACTGCGTCGCGGCCGGGGATACCCGTGTGAGGTCGACGGCGGGGTAGACAAGGAGCTGTCCACGAAGTTGCGAACCAAAGTGTTGGGCTACCGCGGCAGCCAAGTTGCCACCGGCGGAGTCGCCGCCTACCGCGACGCGCTGAGGATCTATGCCGAGTTCGTCGGCGTGGTCGAAGACCCACTGCACCGCAGCGACCGAGTCGTCGTAGGCCGCGGGGAAGGGGTGTTCGGGTGCCATGCGATAGTCGAGAGACAGAACTTTGGTGTTCGCCAAGCGTGCGAGCGAGTCGGTCTCGCCGAGCGAGAGATCGGGTGCACCAATGACCCATCCTCCACCGTGCAACCACACCAAGATGGAGTCTGTCTCCGTTACGGGCGTCAGGAGCAGAGCGGGGCGGCCCGCGACGTCGAGTTCGGACAGCGCGCAGCTCAGTTCGAGCGGAGGTAACGCTGCGAACATCGTGCGCCACGCTTCGCGGAGCGTGGCTGGATCGGACGGTGCAGCCTGGTCGCCGCGCCCTCCCACAACGAGGTCGTTAACAAACTGGGAAGCTGCATCGAGGGGCATAAAGTCTCCTACTTCGTGTCGTAAATCATGATGGCACCGGTGTAGATGGCCACCCAGACTCTTCCGGTGACGGCGTCATAGGTGACGCCAATCGGGTGGGTTCCGGTGTGTACGGTCTGCAGAATGTGGAGGTCCGAGGCGCGCAACATCGTCATCGAGTTCGAGTCGTAGTTCACCACGAAGAGCGCCGTACCGTCGGCCGAAATGGCCAAGGTGCGACACCCAGAACCCGTATGGACCTGGCCGATGACTTTACGAGTGATGCGATTGACCTTTTCGACGACGCCGCTGGCGTTGAGGCTGACGTACAGCAGACGATTGTCGGTCGGGCTCATCACCACGTGGCGAACGTTCGATCCCACGGGAATCTGACCGACGACCTTCATGGTGTTGAGATTCAAAATGTCGAGCACCGAACTGCCCATGATGGCGATGTAGGCGAGCTGACTATCGGGTGAGATGGCGATTCCGCGGGGGTAGGCGCCAACGGGCACGCGGGCAACGACCTTGTTTGCGGTGAGGTCAATGATGACGGCGTCCCACGAACACCAGTTTGATACCACGAGGTAGCGACCGTTCGGGGTGACGGCGAGATACTTGGGCACCATTCCGGCCCGAGCGACGGCGTCAATCGTCAATGTTGTCAGATTGAGTCGATAGACGAAGCTGTCAGTGACGCCAGCGGCGCGTGCCGAGCCCGGAGTGCACTCGTCGGAACCCTCCGGTCCAAACCCCGCTCCGTACATCGAGTAGTTCGAGATCCACGCAAAGTTTCCGTCGGGCGTGACGGCCGCTTCGACCGGCGCGCCGCGACTTATGCCGGGGTGACCCGTCACGCCGAACTGCGAGAGGTTCACGCCGTCGCTCACGGTCTTACGCAGTCCCCCTGCCGAGCCGTAGACCGTAATCGTGTGGCGATACATCATGTTCTGCGCCAGCACCATGCCGGTGTTCGTGGCGACAACCGACTTTGGCGAAATCGCACCACCGACCGTCTTGTAGAGAACAAGACGTCGCAGGGAGGCTTGCTTCCCGGGTGGCCGAACCTCGCCGGGAGGAGTGGTCACCGGTGGCGTGCTCGTCGTGGTGACGCCGGCGGCGTTGGACTGCGAGCTATCCGACCCCAAGGTCAGGGGAACTGTGACGGCCAATCCGATTGTCACGAGGACCACTACGACTCCGACGAGAAAGAGTCGAGGCGAGCGTCGCCGTCGACTCCGTCGTTGCGGCGCGGGACCTTGTTCTCTCGGAAAGGAGGATGGCGTCACCCCTCCAGCGTACTTAGAGGGTGTCGCGACGGGTGTCCCCGAAGTTGGGTGGCCGCTTCTGCGCAAATGCAGCTAGACCTTCGTCGAGGTC
>Ga0214923_10002844_pt1 | contig 22421 bp, 12 predicted proteins | sample LL1510_MetaG_FD_177993 | JGI IMG/M metagenome (GOLD analysis project Ga0214923, IMG submission 177993) | Freshwater microbial communities from Lake Lanier, Atlanta, Georgia, United States - LL-1510 | ecosystem: Environmental > Aquatic > Freshwater > Lake | place: USA: Georgia | collected...
TCGTACTTACCGATTTGGGTTATGGCGGAATTGTTAATGATCCTAAAAAATACGGAACATTTAAAGCGCCTTCATTGCTGAACATCGCATTAACAGCCCCTTACATGCACGATGGTAGATTTAATACTCTCGATGAAGTAATTGAACATTACTCAGATAAAATGAACTTTAATTCGCCTAATATCCATTCTTTGATAAGTTCACATGGCGGAATTCAATTGAATTTATCTGCCGAACAAAAGGCAAATTTGAAGGCATACTTAATGACAATGACCGACAATAAGTTGATTACGAACCCTGCCTTCGGCAATCCTTTTAAAAAGTAATCAATATCCCAATACTGGGCTCAACCAACGCTCAATTTCTTTCACAGTCATTCCTTTTCTTTCAGCATAGTTTTCAACTTGGTCTTTTCCAATTTTACCTAAACCAAAATACTTGGAGTTTTCATTGGCAAAGTAAAATCCACTAACACTTGCAGCCGGCATCATGGCCATGCTTTCGGTGAGGGATATATTTAAGTTGAATTCAGAATTGAACAGGTTGAATAATGTATATTTTTCAGTATGGTCAGGACAAGCTGGATATCCCGGTGCAGGTCTGATACCTATATACTTCTCATGAATGAGCTCATCGTTTGATAGGTTTTCGTTAGATGCATATCCCCAGAATACGGTTCTCACTTTTGCATGTAAATATTCAGCCAAACTTTCAGCTAGTCTGTCGGCCAATGATTTGGCCATAATACTGTTATAATCGTCAAGATTTGCTTCAAACGCTTTCACAATTGGGTCTAGGTTTAATCCTGCAGTAACCGCAAATCCCCCCATAAAATCAATTTCATTTGGAGAAAGGAAATCGGCAAGTGATAAATTTGGAACACCAACCGACATTTTGCGTTGTTGACGCAAGAAATGGAATTGGCTAATTTGCTCAGTACCCTCAGCATTTAAAACCACAACATCGTCGTTTGTACGTTTAACTGGCAATATAAAATAAGTTGCTTCACAAGAAATTGGTTGGGTATTTTCCCATTCATTTAACATTGCTTGAGCATCATGAAAAAGCTTGGTTGCCTCAACACCAACAACTTCATCGGTTAAAATATCTGGATAACGACCTGCAAGTTCCCAAGTTTGGAAAAATGGAGTCCAGTCAATTGTTTCCCTCAAAACCTTTAAATCTATGTCTTTCAATTGAAAGAAACCAACGTTTTTTGGTTTTGAAACAATTCCGTTGTGCGGCAATTGGTTTGCCAAAGCATTGGTATAAGGAATAATGTCTTTGTTTAACTGGCGTTTGGCGTGAGATTCGGCCAACTCAGTATATTCTTGACGAAGTTTTTCTGAGAAAATTTGATAAGTATCGGGACTTAACAATTGTCCAGCAACAGGAACTGAACGACTTGCGTCCAAAACGTGAATAATTGGATATTGGTACTGAGGTGCAATTTTAACCGCAGTATGCACCCTAGACGTAGTTGCACCACCAATGAGTAATGGTTGTTTCATTCCCAAACGCTGCATTTCAGAGGCAACGTGCACCATTTCATCGAGGCTTGGCGTAATTAAACCACTCAAACCAATGATATCGGCACCCCATTCTTTGGCACGCGCCAAAATTTTATCGGCGGGAACCATAACACCCATGTCTTCAATTTCGTAATTATTACAGGCCAATACAACCCCTACAATATTTTTGCCGATATCGTGTACATCTCCTTTTACTGTTGCCAATAAGATTTTACCTTGTGCGCGGGCATTGGGATTGTTTAGTTTTTGTGCTTCTAAAAATGGTTGCAAATAGGCAACAGATTTTTTCATAACTCGGGCAGATTTAACCACCTGTGGCAAAAACATTTTACCTGCGCCAAATAAATCTCCAACATAGTTCATTCCTGCCATCAAAGGTCCCTCAATAACACCCAAAGGGTCATTGAGTTTGTCTAGCGCTTCTTGGGTATCTAGGTCTGTAAATTCGGTAATTCCTTTTACAAGACTGTGTTTAAGACGTTCTTCAACAGAAAATCCTCTCCATTCTTGGTCTTCAACTTTTTCAACTTTTTTGCCTTTAACAGTTTCAGCAAATGTTACCAAACGTTCAGTAGCATCGTCTCTGCGATTCAACAAAACGTCTTCAACGTGGGTAAGAAGGTCTTTTGGAATTTCTTCGTAAACCTCAATCATACCTGCATTTACGATTCCCATATCCAAACCAGCTTGAATGGCGTGGTAAAGGAAAGCAGAATGCATGGCTTCTCTTACAGGGTCGTTTCCTCTAAAAGAAAAAGAGATATTAGAAATACCACCACTAACTTTAGCCCCTGGAAGATTTTGCTTAATCCAACGGGTGGCATTGATAAAGTCAACTGCGTAATTGTTATGTTCGTCAATACCGGTTGCAACGGTTAAAATATTTGGATCGAAAATAATGTCATTGGCATTGAAGTTTGCTTTCCCAACCAACAAATCATAACTGCGTTTGCAAACAGCAATTTTTCTCTCGAATGAATCGGCTTGTCCGTTTTCATCAAAAGCCATAACCACAACCGCGGCACCATAACGTTTTACGAGAGAAGCTTTTTTCAAGAAGGCCTCTTCTCCGTCTTTGAGGGAAATTGAATTTACAATTCCTTTTCCTTGCAAACACTTAAGTCCTGCCACAATCACTTCCCATTTGCTGCTATCAATCATGATAGGCACACGAGAAATATCTGGCTCAGAGGCAACTAAATTCACGAATGTTGTCATGGATTGCACACCATCTAACATTCCTTCATCCATGTTAATATCAATAATTTGAGCGCCATTTTCAACTTGTTGACGCGCAATATCTAAGCCGGCATTATAGTCGCCATTTAATATAAGTTTGGCAAACTTTTTACTTCCTGTAACATTGGTTCTTTCACCTATATTTACAAAATTAATGTCGGGAGTTAAGGTAAACGGTTCAAGTCCACTTAATCTTAGATATGGATGAATAACAGGTTGGGTCACTTTGTTTTAAAATAGGGTAGGCCATTTTGCAGGATTTGATTCGTGCATCAATTGATACACAGAAGCAAAAACTTCATCGGCACTTGGTTTAGAAAAATAATCACCGTCACTACCATAAGCAGGTCTATGTGCTTTAGAGGTAATGGTTAATGGTTTGCTATCTAAATACTTATAAGCTTCTTGATTTTCTAAAACTTGTTGCATCATGAAAGCAGAAGCACCACCCGGAACGTCTTCATCTAAGAAGACAACGCGGTTGGTATTTTTAATACTTTCAACAATTGAATGGTTAATGTCAAATGGCAATAAGGTTTGAACGTCGATAATTTCTAAGCGAATACCCACTTCGGCAAGCATATCTGCTGCTTCAGTAGCAATACGGCAACAAGAACCATAGGTTACCAAAGTAACGTCTTCACCAAAGCGAAGGGTGTCTGGTTTTCCCAAAGGAACTGTAAAGTCTGCAATATTTGTTGGCATTTTTTCTTTGATACGGTAACCGTTCAAACATTCAATTACCAAGGCTGGATCATCAGACTTCAACAGGGTATTGTACATACCTGAAGCTTGGGTCATGTTGCGTGGAACACAAACATGCATTCCTCTAATGGCATTGATGATCATTCCCATTGGAGATCCACTGTGCCAAATACCTTCCAAACGGTGTCCTCTCGTTCTTACAATAACCGGAGATTTTTGTCCACCTTTGGTTCTGTATTGCATGGTTGCCAAATCATCGCTCATCGGTTCTAAAGCATATAACAAATAATCGAGATATTGAATTTCAGCAATTGGTCTTAATCCACGCATGGCGGCACCAATTCCTTCACCCAAAATACTCCATTCGCGGATACCTTTGTCGGTAACGCGGAGTTCACCAAATTTCTCTTGTAAACCTGAAAATCCTTGGTTTACATCTCCAATTTTTCCTACGTCTTCACCAAAAGCAAAGATTCTAGGGTCGCGATCCATGTTTGCTTCAAAGCAAGCACGAACAACTTGGTAACCATCAACAATTTCATCAGAATAAGTTGCAGGAATTTCTTGCACATCAAGTGCATTGTATTTGCTTTCACTGGTTAGGTGAGAACTATAACGGTTGCCATTTAAATCATTAAATTTTACTAAATAATCTAACAACGGTTGGCGGGCAGCAGGGTTATAACTGACAGTAATTCTCAAGCATTTGTGAAGTGCATTTCCAATATCGCGGCGAATAGGATCTTTGATACTTTGCACACCCAATGAAATTTGCTCAATTGCCTCACGCTCGATATTATTTACCATCATGGAATTCATGACCGCAACAAATTCTGAAACTTCGCTTTTGATAGAACTTGAAAAATCTGACCATGCGCTTTTTTGCGCATTTTTTACATATTCGGTTGCATTTTTTTCCAATTCATCAAGTGTAGTTTCGTTTGCAAATTGATTATCTAGAATCCATTTACGCATTTGGGTAATACAATCAAAATCGATTTCCCATTGCAAGCGTTCTTTGGTCTTATAACGCTCGTGGCTCCCGCTGGTAGAATGTCCTTGAGGCTGAGTTACCTCGGTAACGTGTACCAAAGCAGGGGTGTGTTTTGTACGGCAAACATCCGCAGCTTGTTTGTAAGCATTGCAAAGTTCAGCATAGTTCCAACCGCGTGCATGAAATATTTCCATCCCCGTACCATTTTTATCGGTTTCAAAACCTTTTAAAATGGAAGATATGTTTTCTTTGGTAGTTTGATATTTTGCAGGAACAGAAATTCCGTATCCATCGTCCCAAACACTCATGAGCATTGGGACTTGCATTACGCAAGCAGCATTTAGAACTTCCCAAAAAACACCTTCAGAAGTAGATGCATTTCCAATGGTTCCAAAAGCAATTTCATTACCTTTATTTGAAAAATCAGTAAACTGATGTAAGTCTTTGTTTTCTCTGTAAAGTTTTGAAGCAACGGCCAATCCAAGTAATCTCGGCATTTGTCCTGCTGTAGGAGAAATGTCGGCACTCACGTTAAAACGGTCCGACTGGGTAAGCCATTCGCCTTTGTCATCGAGCAATCGGGTGGCAAAATGCCCGTTCATGCTCCGACCGCCGCTGGCTGGTTCTTTTTCTACTGAGGGATCTGCATAGAGTTGTGCGAAAAATTGTTGCACGTTGGAAAGACCTTTTGCAAACATGAAAGTTTGGTCGCGGTAATAGCCACTGCGCCAATCGCCAAGTTCAAAAACTTTAGCCATTGCCAACTGGGCAACCTCTTTGCCATCTCCAAATATTCCAAATTTTGCTTTGCCTGTGAGTACTTCTTTCCTTCCTGTTAATGAAGTCTGTCTACTTTCAAAGGCAATGCGATAATCGTCAAGAACTTGATTTATAAATGCATCTTTGCTTAGTTCTTCTGGTTTTTTTACTACCTCTTGCATTACTGCAAAGATACGCAAATAAATTAGATTGGAATTGACCAAAAATGTCAATTAAAAGTTTAATTTTAATTAAAAGTTTAGTTAAGAAAATTAAACGATCTCTGTTTTATGAACGGTATAAAGTGATTTTTTATTGTGAATAGGTTTGTCGAAATGAATCAACTACTTGTTCTCAATTTCGCTTCCTTTTCTATCTCAGGGCGCTATTTATTTTGCTTGAGGAATTAGTTGTGAATTGTCTCGTGGAAAAGTTTTTTAGTCAATGTATCTTTCTATATTTTACATTAAATCCTTATTTTTTATATGACTAACCTTAACTTTGCGGTATGCCTGAATTTCAATTAGAATCACCGTTTACACCCAAAGGTGATCAACCACAAGCCATAGAGCAATTGGTGACTGGTATCAATGATGGCATTAGGGCTCAAACCCTTTTGGGAGTTACGGGTTCGGGTAAAACCTTTACCGTTGCCAATGTAATTCAACAAACTCAAAAACCAACCTTGGTGTTGAGTCATAATAAAACCTTGGTAGCCCAACTGTATGGAGAATTCAAACAGTTTTTCCCTAATAATTCGGTTGAGTACTTTGTAAGTTATTACGATTATTACCAGCCGGAAGCATTTATTCCTACCACCAATACCTACATTGAAAAGGATTTAAATATCAATGAGGAAATTGAAAAAATGCGTTTAAAAACGGTTGCAACTTTACTTTCCGGAAGAAGAGATGTAATTGTTGTTGCCAGTGTCAGTTGCATTTATGGTGCGTAATCCTTCTGATTATGAGAATACCATCATTCGTTTGAATTTAGGACAACGAATTTCCCGTCAGCAATTATTATATCGTTTTGTAGAAAGTTTATATAGTAGAACTACGGCTGAGTTTAAACGATCTACTTTTCGCGTAAAAGGAGATACGGTAGACATTCATTTGGCCTATAATGATATTGCTTACCGCATTATTTTCTTTGGTGACGAAATTGAAGAAATGTATAGTTTCGAACCTGAATCAGGTAAGAAAATTGAGAATTTAGTTGATTGCGCCATTTATCCTGCACAAATTTATGTTTCTCCAAGAGACAGACTTGAATCGGTAATTTACCAAATTCAAGATGACTTGGTTTTGCAATTGGAAGAGTTCAAATTGCAGGGCCGCCATTTGGAAGCCAAACGCTTGGAAGAGCGTGTCAATTTCGATTTAGAGATGATTCGCGAATTGGGTTATTGCAATGGTATTGAAAATTATAGCCGCTATTTCGATAGAAGAAATGCAGGAGATAGGCCATTTTGCTTGATAGATTATTTCCCTAAAGATTTCCTTTTGGTTGTGGATGAAAGCCACGTTTCTATCCCTCAAATCAGAGCCATGTATGGTGGTGATAGATCAAGGAAAATGAACTTGGTGGATTATGGTTTTCGTTTGCCTGCTGCATTGGATAACCGACCTCTTCAATTTGAAGAGTTTTACGGCATGATCAACCAAGCGATTTATGTGAGTGCCACGCCAGCTGATTTTGAATTGAAAGAATCTGAAGGGGTTGTGATTGAGCAGTTGATACGTCCTACGGGTCTATTGGATCCTGTAATTGAAGTGCGACCTTTGGATAACCAAGTGGATGATTTGATTGAGGAAATTGACAAGCGTATTGCCATGGGTGATCGTATTTTGGTTACCACTTTAACCAAGCGTATGGCCGAAGAATTGACGAAATACCTTTCCAAATTAAATATCAATGTGAGTTACATCCACAGCGATGTGAAAACCATGGAGAGGGTTGAGATTTTGCGCAGCTTGAGATTGGGTGTGATAGACGTTTTGATTGGTGTAAATTTATTGAGGGAAGGACTTGATTTGCCTGAAGTAAGTTTGGTGGCCATTATGGATGCGGATAAGGAGGGATTTTTGCGCAGCGAAACCAGTTTGGTGCAAACCATAGGACGTGCTGCCAGAAACGACAGGGGAAAGGTAATTATGTATGCAAATAAAATTACCAAGAGCATGAAGAAAACCATCGATGAAACCAACCGCCGCCGTGAAAAACAAATTGCATATAATACAGATCACGGAATTACACCTACTACGGTAATTAAGTCGAAAGATGAAATTTTCCGTCAAACTGCCGTTGCCGATGGTGTATACAGCGATGATCCGAAAGCATATAATTTCTATGAAACAGAAATGTCGATTGCTGCAGACCCAATCATTGCTTACATGGATAAACCTGCCTTAGAAAAAGCGATTCTCAAAACAGAAAAAGATATGCACCGCGCTGCCAAAAACATGGAATTCATGGATGCCGCGCGCTTACGTGACGAATTGGAAGTTCTGAGAAATAAGGTAAAAGAGATGGTTTAATAAATAGCCTACATCTTTATCCCAATTTCAGCAGTCCTTACTTCACTTACACAAAAGAATCCGCCTACTGGGGGTGGGTTTTTGGGATCCTTTATTTTAAAGCTGAAAGGGTTGCTTGGATCCGTGAACGATACTGAATAGAAACAATAATTTGGAATGTTTACAGGAGGAGTTGCAAACAATCCGCTATTGCGGTTCTCATTGGCAACCAAACTTAACCAGAAATAGCACAATTGATTGATTGAATGGACTTCAATCCTCACCTTGTCTCCATCGAAATAAGGTCTATCAAATTGGTTGAGTCCGCTGAATCTTTTTGGGTAAATGAATAAACCTCCATCTTGTTGAGGCGATCCATTTCCCATGTCTTGAGATATATTTAACCTACGTACTTCATTAATGAAGGAATCATTTCTAAAGGTTTTTATCCAATAGTAATTGCCTGGTCCTGTTAAGTCTTTGGCAAATAATTCTACAAATTTTCCGGGTTTTTTTTGTGGGGGACCATTACCTTCTGTTGGAACGGTTCTTATGCTATCGAACTTGACAATTGTAGGATTCATGTGCGAAAAGCTCAATAGCGTATCTTCTTTGGTAATTACCAACAACGCATATGTATGACCTATTGTGAATGTATCACCGGTATTTTTATTTGGTTTCCATTCATAATTTCCGTTTGAGGTATATATGAATGGGAAAATCTTTAATGTGGCTGAATCTGCAACAATGACTGTGGCATCTGTAACTGGAGGTTCTGTATTACTCGAGTCGAAGTAGTTGATGCTTTTTGTTAAACGTATTTTTTGAACCGTATCAAGATTATTTACAAATGCGTCAATGACAAGTTTCACTTGTGACTGTGTAACATCTACTTTAATAATATCTTCGCATGATCCCAATGTTAACATCGCGAATAAAATGAAGCTGATTTGTTTGATTGCTTTCATGTGTTTTATCTCCATTTGAAATTATAAGCTATCGCTGGAATGAATCCCCCAATAACACTGAATTGAATTGCTTTATTCTGACCTAAATTTCCATAGTTGGTAGAGAAATAAATGGAAAATGGATTTCTTCTGTTATATGCATTGTACACGGAGAATACCCAGCTAGATTCCCAATTTTTCTTTTTCTTAATATTGTAGGTGGCTGATAAATCAAGGCGATGATAATTTGGATTCCTCACGTTGTTTCTTGTATTGTTGCCGGCATCCGGAATGGTATATCCTTGAACATTATATTGCCCACTGTAAAATGTAGTAGGCGTCCCAGAACTAAATACAAAGTTTGCTGCGAATTCCCATTTATCGCTGTGTTTATATTGTGCAACAATATATAAGTTATTCAAACGATCGAAACGGTTTGGATACCAATTGCCATTGCTAATACCTGTAACTTGACGTTCACTTTTAGATAATGTATAACTGATCCATCCGGTAAGTTTTCCTGTATTTTTCTTTAAATACAATTCCAAACCATAGGCCCTTCCTTTGCCACTAAACAACTCTCCCTCTAGATATCTGTTGAGTAATAAATTGGCGCCATCTATATAATCAATTTGATTTTGTAATGCTTTGTAATAGGTTTCAACCGACGCTTCGTAATCGTTTTGACCGCTAAAATTTTTGAAATATCCAATTGTTAATTGGTCGGCAATTTCAGGTTTTATATTGTTTGTAGATGGTGTCCAAACGTCGAAAGGAACACTGGCAGCAGTGTTTGAAATCAAGTGTAAGTTTTGCACCATGCGGTTATAGCCTCCTTTAATGGAAGCAGATTTGTTTACTGCGTATTTGAATCCCACACGCGGTTCCCAATTGAAATAATTGGCTATCACTTCATTATTACCCGCAACACTGGTTGAGGTTACAATTTTTCTTTGTCCCACCAAAGGATCTTTGAATGTGTAATAATTACCCTTACCCAAATATATGAACTGACTCACTCTCAATCCTGCACGAACCGAAAATTTGCCAGTTGAATTGATATCGGAAGTTACATAAGCGGCGTTTTCCATACCGTATTTGTCGGGCAAACTGAAACTTCTAGATTCACCATTTGTAATTGAAGTGGCATTGCCTGGGATAAATTGATAATAAGTACTTTGTACTCCGGTGCCTATTTCAACTTTGGGACTTAGGTAATATTTCAAATCGCCTTTTGCACTGTTATTGATGATATAACTATACCAATTAAATGAGGCATCATTTGAACCAAATTCAAGGTTATATCTATAACGGCTATAGTAGTAGGTAAAGTTAGAAAATAGTTTTTTGTTAAAGATATGATTCCAACGCGCAGTTAACGTAGTATTTCCCCATTTCACACCAAATGCATTGGCCGCATAAAATATATCGTCACCAATGTATGATGAAATGAATAGGGTATTCATGGCATTGTAGTTGTAATTCAGTTTGGTTGTGAGGTCATAGAAATAGAATCTTGAATCTTTCAAACCTGAATTTAAAAATGGCTTGGCCAAAAGATCAACATAGCTTCTTCTTCCTGAAACCATAAAGCTTGCTTTGTTTTTTACGATTGGTCCTTCAAGTGTAAAGCGACTGAAAATTGTGCCTACACCGCCATTGGCTTGGAATTGTTTTTTATTTCCATCGCGGGTAATAACTTCTAAAACAGAACTCAAACGTCCACCATAGTTTGCTGGAATTCCACCTTTGATGAGTTGAACATCTTTTACGGCATCGGGATTGAATATGCTAAAAAATCCGAATAGATGGGCAGAATTGAAAACAGGTGCTTCATCCATCAGAACCAAATTTTGGTCGATTGCCCCACCTCTCACATTAAAGCCTGAAGCCCCTTCACCAACAGTTGTAACACCAGGTAGAAGTTGAACGCTTTTAATCACATCGGCTTCCCCCAAAAACGCAGGAATCTTTTTAATGGTTTTTCCGCTAATTGTTTGGGTTGAGATATCTATCTTTTTAACATTGTCGTTCTTTTTGGCCCGAATATTTACCTCTTTGATGGTTTCGGATTCGGGAAGCAAAACAATGGTAATTTGTTTGTTTTTATTTAGTTCAACATTGAAGTCGTATTGATTAAATCCGCCAGCCGTTATTGATATGTCATAATTGCCTTTTTCTATGGTAATACTAAAAAATCCGTAGTTATTTGAAACAGCTGATGTTTTGTTGTTTTTGATAGAAATGAATGCATTGTTGATGGTTTCTCCATTTGCACTGTCTTTCACAAAACCACTTAACGTGTATTTCTGTGCTTTGACCTGAAAAAAGATTGTAAAAAATATGAGAATTAAAACGGCTCTGCGTAACATTTGGTGCAAAGGTAAAATAACCAACGTTAATCTTTATAAAACATCGTTTTAACTACTTAAAAAGGCGATAAATTTTGTGAAAGGTTCGACAAATGGCGTTTTTTATTTGGAGGGACGATGTTAGGTTTGAATTAAAACAAAAAAAGGTTGCTTCAGAGCAACCTTTTAAAATTTATGAAATGTTTAATTATCTGTCTTTCATTTCCACGAAAGGACGTGGAGCTTCGCCGGTATAAATTTGACGAGGACGTGCAATTGGTTGTTTTTCTCTGCGCATTTCTTGCCATTGGCTGATCCAACCTGGAAGGCGGCCTAAAGCAAACAATACTGTGAAGAAATCTGTAGGGAAACCTAAAGCTCTGTAAATAATTCCAGAGTAGAAATCAACGTTAGGGAACAACTTTCTTTCAACGAAGTAAGGATCGTTTAACGCAGTTTCTTCAAGTTTCTTGGCAATTTCAAGAATTGGATCGCTCACACCTAATTTTTCAAGAACGTCATCACATGCTTTTTTGATGATTTTAGCACGAGGATCGAAGTTTTTGTATACACGGTGACCGAATCCCATCAAACGGAATGAATCGTTTTTGTCTTTTGCTTTGTTAATCCATTTTTCAACGTCGCCGCCATCGTCTTTAATTTGCTCAAGCATCTCTAATACTTCTTGGTTAGCACCACCATGCAATGGACCCCAAAGGGCGTTAATGCCGGCAGAGATACTGCTATATAAATTTGATTGGCTACTTCCAACCATTCTTACGGTGCTAGCAGAACAGTTTTGTTCGTGGTCGGCATGAAGAATGAGAAGTTTGTTCATGGCACTCACAATTACTGGATCTGGCACATAATCTGGTTCAGTAACTTGACCAAAGGTCATGTTCAGGTAATTGGTAACATAGTCCATATTATTTCTTGGGAAAACAATAGGATGACCATGACGTTTTTTATAGATCATTGCACAGATGGTAGGCATTTTAGCAAGCAAACGTATCACAGTACGGTTGATTGCATCCTCATCTCTGTGTGGATTTAAACTTTTTGGATAAAACAAACTTAATGCAGAAATCATGCTGCTCAATTGACCCATTGGGTGGCTTCCTGTTGGGAAAGCTTTGAACATGGCTTCTAGACCTTCGTTTACCAAAGTATGTTCAGAAATTTTATCTTCAAAATCTTTCAGTTGAGCTTCTGTTGGAAGTTCACCATGTAGTAGCAAATATGAAACTTCTAAAAAGCTGCATTTGTCTGCCAACTCTTCGATGCTATAACCGCGGTGTCTTAAGATACCTTCTTCACCGTCTAAAAAGGTAATTTTACTGGTTGTGGCACCTGTGTTTTTGTAACCAATGTCTAAGGTAATATAACCGGTTAAATCTCTTAATTTATTGATGTCAATTGCCTTTTCTCCTTCAGAACCAAGGATAACGGGTAGTTCAATTTCTTTTCCCTCTAGAATGATTTTTACTGTTTCAGACATGTTAGTGTTTGGCTGTTTTTTGAAGTTATGCAAATATAGATTAAACAAAGGTCGCCGCAAAAACTTTGGTCGAACAATTGAATTGTTTTGAAGGGAAGTTTATCACAAACTATCACAAAAATGTTGAAAACTCCCATTGTGGAGTCAAAACAACTTTTTTAGAGACTATTTCGATGCGTTAATTTCGTCGATGCCTTTTGCAGTTAGTTGAAATCTGGTTTTCTTAATTCCATCCACATCAAAGCTATTTTGGCGTTGATTTGAAGCATTCAAAGATTGTATATACCCATAGTGAAACAATTGACGAATAATATCAATGCCTACTTTTTGGGGAAGCCCCGATTCTTGAATAATGTTTTCGGCGTTTTCTGCGTGAATTAAAAGATTGAGAATCATTAATTCATCAGCCCCAATTTCAAACATTGTTTAATCGAATTTTTCTTGTCGCATCTGAGGGAAAAACAACACTTCTTGAATAGAAGATTGGTTGGTAAGCATCATGGTTAAACGATCAATACCTACACCCAAACCACTGGTTGGTGGCATGCCATATTCAAGGGCCCTAATGAAATCTAAATCCATAGCCATAGCTTCCTCGTCGCCTCTAGCAGCCAATAAGAGTTGCTCTTCGAAACGTGCTTTCTGCTCTATAGGATCATTCAACTCGCTATATGCATTTGCAATTTCTTTTCCGTTTACAAACAATTCGAAACGCTCTACCAAGCCTTCTTTGCTTCTGTGCTTTTTGGTAAGCGGACTCATTTCAATTGGGTAATCGGTAATGAAAGTTGGTTGTATCAAATGTTTTTCTGCAGATGCTCCAAATATTTCATCTACCAATTTGCCATAACCCATTTGTGCAGTTACCTCACAACCAATAGATTTTGCAAATTCACCTAATTCCGCTTCTGTTTTTCCTTCAATGTTAAAATTGGCATATTTCTGAATAGATTCTGCCATGGTTAATCGTTGGTAAGGACGTGCAAATGAAATTTCGTTTTCGCCAACAGTTGCAGTGGTTGAACCATTAACATCCATAGCGCACTTCTCAATCATTTCTTCCACGAAATCCATCATCCAGAAATAATCTTTGTATGCTACATAGATTTCTAAACCTGTAAATTCAGGATTGTGGGTTCTATCAATTCCTTCATTTCTGAAGTTTTTAGCAAATTCATAAACACCATCAAATCCACCTACAATTAATCTTTTCAAATAAAGCTCGTTAGCAATTCGCAAATAGAGTTTCATATCGAGGGCGTTGTGATGCGTTTCAAAAGGACGTGCAGCGGCACCACCATGAATGCTTTGTAAAATTGGTGTTTCTACTTCTAAATAACCGCGGTCGTTGAAAGTATTACGCAAGCTTTGAACAATTTTGCTGCGTTTAATGAATGTTTCTTTGTTTTGTGAATTCACAACCAAATCTACATAGCGCATGCGCGCACGAGATTCAGCATCAGTAAATGCATCATAAACCACACCGTCTTTTTCTTTTGGAAGAGGCAGAGGGTTTAGGCATTTTGAAAGTAAAGTAATTTTGCTTGCATGGATAGAAATTTCACCAGTTTGTGTGGTGAAAACATATCCCTCAACACCAATAAAATCGCCTATATCAAGCAATTTCTTGAATACAGTGTTGTACATTTCTTTGTCTTCTTCAGGACAAATTTCATCTCTATTCACATACACTTGAATTTTAGAACTGCTGTCTTGAATAGAAGCAAACGCAGCTTTCCCCATGATTCTTCTGGCCATCATTCTACCCGCAACAATAACCTGCTTAAATTTATCAGGATTGGTGGGATATTCATTTCTGATTTCCTCGGCAGTAGTGTTTACTGGATATAAAGCTGCTGGATAAGGATCAATGCCCAATGCTCTTAATTGCTCAAGAGATTGTCTGCGTAATAGTTGTTGTTCGTTTAAAGAAAGTTCCATTGAAAGTATTGCAAAATTAACCTTTGAAATTTAGGAAGACTAATTTTCTTGGGTATTTATTTCTGATTGGGATTCGGGTTTGTTAAAAACAATTGATGGTGAAGGTAAGGAGAATTTCTTTTGTCCTACAATCATAATGGCAACACCAATGGTAATACAGGCATCTGCAAAGTTCCAAATTGGGGCGAAAAAGGTAAATAATTCACCTCCCCAAAACGGCATCCAATGAGGGAAAACACCTTCCCACATCGGTGCATAGAACATGTCAACCACTTGTCCTTCAAACCATTTCCCTGGATAAGCATTCAGAAAATGACTTGTAGTTTCCCAAGGCAACATGGCCCTATCGCCAAAATAATATCCATAAAAAACCGAGTCTATAATGTTTCCCATTGCACCCGCCAAAATGAGTGAAACGGCTATGAGTAAGCCAATATGACCTTTGTTTTTAATAATTGCAGTGAGATACCAAATACCAAATCCCGAAACAATGATTCTAAAGAATGTGAGGATGAGTTTGCCAATGGTACCACCTCCGAAGAGTTTCATACCAAAGGCCATACCTTCATTTTCTATGAAATAGATTTTAAACCAGTTGCCAAAAACTGGGTATGATTCACCATAAATAAAATGTGTTTTCACATAAATTTTAATGAGTTGATCAATTAAAATTGCAGAAAAAAGCACACCAAAAGACCACCAAAATTTTGGTGAGTGAAACCATTTTGAATTAGCCTGACTCAAAAGTTTATTTTTTAAGTTTTGCTTCTATTGTTTGTGTGGTATGAGGCACTGCGCGCAATCTTTCCTTTGGAATAAGTTTGCCTGTCGTTTTACAAATACCATACGTTTTATTTTGAATTCTCACCATTGCGGCCTCCAAACTCTTAATGAATTTGAGTTGGTGAGCAGCCAAATGATTCAAGTTTTCTTTTTCAGCGGTGTCGGCTCCGTCATCTAAAGTTAGGTAATTATTATTGGTGCTATCAGCCCCATTCTCATTCCCATCTTTTAAATTTCCTTGCAACGTGCGGAATTCGGCTTTGGCACTGTCAAGTTTTTGAGCAATTAGCAATCTAAACTCTTCCAATTCTTCGTCGGTGTAACGTGTTTTTTCCATGGTTATTCTTGGATATTGGTTTTTATTCTTTGGTTAATTTAAGAAATACTGCCTCCTCATTTACATCCGTTTCATTTGTATTGCACAATGAACTAAATGTGATTTGACTAGCCAATACTTCACTGCAAATATAAGGGTAAAATTTATTTACGCTTTCCTTAAGTTGTTCTGAACCATTATATTCAATTTTAATTTTATCGGTAACCTCAAATCCTAAGTCTTTACGCAAGTTTTGAATTCTATTTACCAACTCTCTCGACATTCCCTCTTGAATTAATTCTTCAGTTAATGTAATGTCCAATGCAACTGTTGTATCGCCTTCAGAAGTCACCAACCAACCCGGCATGTCTTGGGTAATGATTTCCACATCTTCTATTTTTAAATTGAAAGGTTCGTTTTGAACTGAAACTTCAATGCTGCCATTTAATTCTATCTCACGAATTTGATCTTGGGTAAATGCCTCCACCATAACCGACATTGCTTTCATGTTTGGTCCCAAAATTTTACCTAAAGTTTTGAAATTAGGTTTGATTTTCTTTACCAACAATGCATTATCCGCACTCAAATATTCGATTTCTTTTACGTTTACCTCACTCAAAATCAAATCTGCAACATGTTCCAGTTGCAATTGCATTTGTGCTGTTAATGCAGGAATGATTAATTTCTGTAGAGGCTGACGTACCTTAATTTTTTCTTTTTTTCTGAGGGACAATACCAAACTACAAACAGTTTGTGCCCTTTTCATTTGCATTTCTAACTCAGAATGAATGACATCTCCATTTGCCGTTGGCCAATTTGTCAAATGTACCGATTTAGGCGCCAAGTTTTGTTCAATCAATGGTGCATTCAAATTTTTATACAACCAATCTGAGAAGAATGGACTCACCGGCGACATCATTCTTGCAATGGTATCTAAGCAAGTATATAGTGTTTCATAAGCTGCTTGCTTTTCGGTATTCAATTCACCTTTCCAGAAGGTTCTGCGCGACAAACGGACATACCAATTGCTCAATTGCTCGCTCACAAATTCTTCAATTGCTCTTGCTGCTCTAGTTGGATCATAATCGTCAAATGCAGTTGTAACTTCTTGAATTAATGAGTTTAGTTTGCTTAATATCCAACGATCTAATTCAGAACGTGTGGCAATCTCTGTTTGTTGATTTTCGTTAAAAACAAAATGATCAATATTTGCATAAATTGCAAAAAAACCATAAGTATTGTAAAGTGTGCCAAGAAATTTGCGCTGCGATTCAACAACACCGTCTGTGTCGAATTTTAGATTGTCCCATGGCTGAGAATTGGTAGACATGTACCAACGCAATGCATCGGCTCCGTATGTATCAACGGTGGTAAAAGGATCAACCGCATTTCCAAGGCGTTTGCTCATTTTATTTCCGTTTTTGTCAAGAACCAAGCCGTTTGCAATTACATTTTTGAAAGCAACATTGTCAAACAACATCACGCCAATTGTATGCAAGGTGAAGAACCAACCACGGGTTTGATCTACTCCCTCAGCAATAAAGTCTGCTGGGAAATTCTTTTCAAAGATTTCTTTGTTTTCAAATGGCCAGTGCCATTGCGCATAAGGCATTGCGCCACTATCAAACCAAACGTCTATTAAATCGGTTTCGCGGGTCATGGCAATGCCACTCTTGCTTACCAAAGTAATTCTATCAACGTAAGGCCTGTGTAAGTCAAGAGTTGCATTTTCAGCATCTTGGTTTAATCCAAGTTGCTGATTTGCCTTTTCAATTTCTGATTTTAACTCGGCAATGCTACCAATACATATTTCCTCTGTGCCATCTTCAGTTCGCCAAATTGGGAGTGGAGTTCCCCAAAATCTTGAACGACTTAAATTCCAGTCAACTAAATTTTCGAGCCAGTTGCCAAAACGACCTTCGCCTGTACTTTTTGGTTTCCAGTTGATGGTTTTATTTAGTTCTACCAAACGATCTTTTACAGCAGTAGTTTTGATGAACCAACTTTCTAACGGGTAGTAAAGAATAGGTTTGTCTGTTCTCCAGCAATGCGGATAAGTATGTTCGTATTTTTCAACTTTGAACGCTTTATTTTCGGTTTTAAGTTTGATGGCAATGCGCTCATCAACACCCAAATATTTATCACGGCCTTGTTTTTTTGTTTCTTCAATTTTTTCTTCGTCGGTAAGGTAGGCTTCTTTTACAAACTCGTTTGCAAAGTCGGTAACTTCTTCAACGAAGCGTCCTTTTTTGTCAACCAAGGTTAATGAACCAATTCCATTTTCTCTTGCGGTTCTAAAGTCATCTGCACCAAAACTTGGAGCCAAATGCACGATACCTGTACCGTCTTCGGTACTTACGAAATCGCCAATTACCACTTTAAACGCATCACCAGTTTCTGGTTGGGCGTATGGTAAGAGTTGTTCATAGCGTGTTCCTTCGAGGTCTTTACCCAAGCACGATTTCAAAATTTTCCAAGGAATATTTTTTTGGCCGAGTGTATATCCCTCAAAATCACTATTTTCATTTTCAGCAGGAAAGTATTTTCCTGTCAGGGCAGCAGCCATGGTAACAATGATGGGTTCTCCGGTGTATTGGTTAAAAGTTTGAATGTCTACATATTCAATTTTTGCACCCACAGCCAAGGCGGTATTGCTCGGCAATGTCCATGGAGTGGTTGTCCAAGCAATGAAATATTCGTTTGTTGTGTTTGCCTTTTTAAATTGTGCAACAATGGTGGTGTCTTTTACATTTTGGTAAGTGCCCGGTTGGTTCAATTCGTGAGAACTAAGTCCAGTTCCAGCGGCTGGCGAAAATGGTTGGATGGTATATCCTTTGTATAAAAATCCTTTTTCGTGCAATTGTTTTAGCAAGTACCAAAGGGTTTCAACGTAGTTGTTTTCGTAGGTAATGTAAGGATCGTTAAGATCAACCCAAAAGCCAATGCGGTGCGTAAGTTCATCCCATTTGTCTTTGAACATAAGCACATCCTTACGACATTCTTTGTTGTAATCTTCTAGGCTAATTTTGGTGCCAATATCTTCTTTGCGAATGCCCAAGCGCTTTTCAACTTGCAATTCAATGGGCAAACCGTGTGTATCCCAACCGGCTTTGCGGGCAACTCGGAATCCTTGAAGGGTTTTGTAACGACAAAAAATATCCTTCATAGCCCTTGCCATAACGTGATGAATACCGGGCATACCATTTGCCGAAGGAGGACCTTCGAAAAAGGTAAAAGTATTGTCTTCGGGACGTTGGTTTACACTTAATTGAAAGATATTTTCGGTATCCCAAAATTCGAGGATTTCCTTTTCAATTTCTGGCCAATTAAGGTTTTTAAGGGTAGAATACATGGATATAAATGGTTAATACAATAAAGTTGCAAAAATACGCGTTTTTTATGGCAAGTACAAAAGAAAAGGGGTGCATTGTGTGCACCCCTTAGATTAAAGCATTATAATTAATTTGAATAAATATTATTCAATAACCAATTTTTTGTTACCTGTACCGTTTGTAAATTGCATTTCAACAATGTACAATCCAGAAGGCAATGACAAGTTGTATTCGTTGTGAATTCCAGTAACAATTAATTTTTGCACCAAACGACCGTTCATGTCGTAGATTGAAGCAGCATTTAATTTGTTGTTTTCCCAGTTGTTGTGAATCACCAAGTGATTTCTAGTTGGGTTAGGAGCAATGGTAACATTGCTAGCTAAGTTCTTATTTTCAACTCCCACAGATTCAACCAAACCTAAAGAAACAGCCAAACGAGGCGCAATGTAACTATCAATTGAATCTACATAAGTCATAGCTTTTGCTTTGCTCCACATTGGGTTAGTTGCTTTGATTCCGCCTAAGATTGTTGGTACGTCGTAAAATTGAGAAGGCAACATTTTGATTTTATTGGTATCGTACCATTCGTAGGGACCAGATGCATTTAAAATACCTGCAATTGGAAATAATCCATCAATACCTTCGTTTATTTTGTTTGCTTCACGGGTATAATCATCCATTACTTTTCCTTTGTAAGGAGCAGTATTTCCAAGGCGTTGGCTACGAGCCATTACATCATGACCACCAGAAACCTCAACCACTTGTAAGCTAGTACCAGGTACGTTTACCACTCCTGTAGTATAAGGTGCAAATGGATCATACACTGAGTGCGCCCAAATGATTGGAATTTCTCCAGCTTCTAACCAAGTAGAATCTCCCAAAGCGCCACCAATTGCAAAAGCTGCGCGTGCAGTTGAAGTATAACCAGGAGTATTGTTTTTTCCAAATCCGGGGAATCCACCGAATCCTTTGCGATCACCCCAAATGGTATCATTTACAAAGTTTTTACCTGAATTAGGGTCTTTAAATTTGTTGATTTTAATTTCACTTTGACGGTCCAAAGAAGCAAAGGCACTTGAAATGTAACCACCAGTACCATTACCACCTACAGCAATTTTGGTAGTATCAACTCCAAAAGTATTGCCATAAATTGCAACGTTTTCTTTGAAATAACGGATACAAGCTGAAAGATCTTGAACACCTTTATAAGCGGCATTGATAATACCACTCTTACGCAATTCTTCAGTTGCTGCTTTTGGATTCCATCCGTATCTGTATGTCATAGAAGCTACAACATAACCGCGCATAGCCAAATCATTACAAAAAGCAACAGTTGCACTATCGTCTTTGTAACCTACTGGTGAATTGTTTGCATAACGTGGCAAGAAGCTACCAGAGTGCATAAAAATAACCAAAGGTCTGTTTGTAACGCTGTCAGTTGGTTCGTAAACATCCATTCTTAGGGTATCAAGTTTAAGTGGAGTAGTTGGTTGGCCATCCCATTGCCATGCACCTTTCATAACGGTGTAGTTGGCGCCATACATAATATGCATGGTTTTTGTAATTTGACTCTCATTTAAAACACGGTCTACGTATTTAATTTGAGACATTGCAGCTGTTGCTGAAAGCAATAAAACTGCACTTAATAGTAGTTTTTTCATTTTATGATTGTTGGTTTTTTATGCAAATGTAAGAAAATCTTTATTTTTAAATACAATTATCCATATTATTTTAATAAGTTTTAGTCAATTGTAAACAAAAGTGATATGTAAGCCAATCTACCAATTCTTGGTCCACCGTACACTTGATAATTCTTATTGTTGGTAATATTTGAAGCGCCAATTTTGAGAGAAGCATGGTAAATTGGAATTTCTTTAGAAATCATCGCATCTAACATCCAATAGGTTGGAATATAACCCGTAAATTGAGGAGATCCTTCGTACATAAAACCTTGGATCCATTTGTAGTTGATGTTGTAACCCCAATATTTACTTTTATTGCCTCTCACTTTTAAAAATTGTGGCAATTTGATTGATGCATTATTACAACCAAACGACAGGTTGAATTTGTTTTCGGGTGTATTGAATGCTGGAATAATTGGGTCTTGGTTTTCCTTTTTATTCAATTTGTTAAAAGAATAATTTGCGCCGAAAGTGTATAATTTCCCGAAGAAATAATAAAATCCAGCCGAAATCCCCATTGTTGACACCTGTGATTCTGCGTTGGTTGCAATTCGATAACCTTGACCACCTAAAATTGTTCCAAATCCAATGATTGGATCAAAACCAATTTTGTAACCTATAAAATCTGTATAGACATTATAATAGGCCGAGGCATCCACATTTAACTTGTTGTTGAATAAAAATGATTTATAACCTATTTCAATACTTTTTACGCGCTCTGGTTTTACTGGTTTCACATTAAACCATCGCAATTTATTTAAATCTGGTTGTGCTCCACCAAGGGCATCATAAGCAGACCCAATTGTAACTAGGCTGTCGTAACCGTTTAGGTTACCCAACAAAATGGCTCTGCCCACATTGTAAAAAAGATATTGATCCGCTAAGGTTGGATTTCTTACACCGCTGGTTAATGAAACCCTCAAAAAGGTAATTTTATCGGGTGTGTAAACAATAGAGGCTGCGGGACTAAATATTACAGGGAAGTTTACATTTTTGTCAACCCTTGCAGTAAAGTTGATTTTCCATTTATTTTCTTTGAAACGGTATTCTGTCCCTCCAAAAACACCACCTTCATAATTGATGATTTTACGTCCGTTAGTGTCGCAGAAAATAGTACCTGCGGTATTGGGGTTATAGAGTCTGCTGCTGAATCCAGTTACAAAATTCAGAGGTTTGTCTTTGTTCCAGCGGCGTTCACCTTGAATATGATACAATCCACTTTTATCAAAGAATCCGCTACCGCCTTCACCAAAGCTTTTTCTATTTGTAATTGCATTTTTGAGAGAATCGAAACGTGTTGTACCTGGTTGATATCTGTCATAGGTATAAGGTTGCTGGGCAAAGTTCAATCCTTTAAAATCACACCATCTGTTTGCCAAAGCCCTGGCTTCAGCAAACCATTTGGTCAATTGATTTTGGTTGTTATGAATGGTTTTTTGTGCCAATCTATAAAACGAATCTCGAATTGCAGGATTCGGATCAAATGGATTAATTAAATTCTCGTTTGGATAACCGGGAAGTCCCTTTACTTTTTTGGCATATGTGTTTAACCAAATGCTATACAAATCTCCAGCCCAAAGGTCGTCGCGCTTTGCATAGTTTTGCATCAATTGCGCAGTAAAAACGGCATCATAGGTTTGACCAGCATCTTCATTGGTTGCATAGGCCCTGATAAAACCATTTTTTTGTTTCCACTCTAATCGGTTTTGCATGAATTGGATATTGCGCAAACTATAACGGTTATCCCCTTGATAAACCGTAGTACCCATACCCAAATTTACTTGGTACTGAATCTCGGAATTGCTTTTTTTATTTGGTTTCCA
>Ga0214923_10002845_pt1 | contig 22418 bp, 12 predicted proteins | sample LL1510_MetaG_FD_177993 | JGI IMG/M metagenome (GOLD analysis project Ga0214923, IMG submission 177993) | Freshwater microbial communities from Lake Lanier, Atlanta, Georgia, United States - LL-1510 | ecosystem: Environmental > Aquatic > Freshwater > Lake | place: USA: Georgia | collected...
CAAGATGATTTTGAATTACTATGTTGGGACTTTGTTTCAACACCATCTAATCCAGGTTCATATATGCAATTAGTAAAAGAAGGTAAAGAAATACCAACTAATTCATATCTTAAGGTTAATTCAATTTTAACCGAAATTCTTTGTGCAAACGGAACCTGCCCAATATTTTAACCCCTCTTAGGATAGTATCCTTTGATCGACCCTCCCCTAAAAAGGAGGGTTTCTTATTTTTGCGATTTTAAAGAATCTTCATATACGTATATTCGTAATATGCGGTTTTCTTATATCGCATTATCAAGAAAATATTCTATTACGCTTCGACATTAGTCAACAATAAGCGTACTTCCAACAAAAATTATTTGAGGACAAAAAACAAAATGGTAAACAGAGACTTATTGAAAGAAGCCATTGCCGATGCTAAAGCAGTTAAGGAAACTGCCATCGCCAATGCAAAGGCCGCTCTTGAAGAAGCTTTTACTCCGTATTTGAAAGAAAAGTTAGCTGCAAAGCTTTCTGAAATGGATGAAATGGATGAAGCAGAAGAGATGACCGAAATGAAGGAAAAGGAAATGAAGGAAAATTACGAAATGGATGAAACTAAAGAAATGGATGAGGCAGCCGAAATGGATGAAGCCGCTGAAATGGACGAAGCTAAAGAAATGGACGAAATGGACCTTGATGAACTTTTAAGAGAACTTGACGCTATGGATGAAGAAGATTCAGCTATGGAAGAAGGTAAAGCCGCTTACGAGTACGAAAAGGGAAAGAAAGCTGGTGAGAAAGAAGCAATGAATGAAGAAGAAGATCTATTAAATGATCCTAAAGGTCCTACAGCTCACGGTAACGTAGCTGAAGCTGACGAAGAGGAAGGTTACACAGACGAAGATGCTGACGGTGTTGAAGATTCAGAAGATGAAGAAATCGATATCGAAAACATGGACGAATCTGATCTTAAATCTTTCATTGAAGGAGTAATCGCCGACATGGTAGCCGCTGGTGAATTAGAAGGTGGTCATGAAGGTATGGAAGGCGAAGAAGGTGAAGAAGAAGAAAGTGAAGAAGAAGTTGAAATCAACGAACGTAAAAAGTACGGTGGTAACAAAGGTGATGTTCCTGCTAAAAAGCGTGGCGATAAAAAAGACACAGCTGAAGAAGAAGGAGTTGAAGATTACAAGAAAAAGCTTAAAGAAATGAAAGCAGAACTTGATGAAGCTTACAACGCATTATCTACTATTAAAACTGAATTACACGAAGTTAATTTGTTCAACGCTAAATTGCTTTACACAAACAAAATCTTCAAAGCTAAAAACTTGACTGAAAGTCAAAAAGTAAAAGTATTGGCCGCTTTTGACAAAGCCGCTAGTGTTAAAGAAGCTAAATTAGTATTTGAAACCTTATCTGAAGGTATGAAAGAAACTAAGAAAACTGTTAACGAATCAATGTTAAGAGGATCTGCTTCTAAACCTACTGGAGTTGCTGAAAAGAAACCAATTCTTGAAGTAAACGATCAATTTGCTAGATGGCAAACATTGGCCGGAATTAAAAAATAACTAAAAACTTAAAAACAAACAAAACAAAAAAATGTCAAACGTACAACAATTATTAGAAAGCTCTGCTGGCTCTTGGAAGAGTTTGCAAAGCGACGCTGCTAAACTTGCTGGAAAATGGGCTAAAACTGGCTTATTGGAAGGTTTAGTTGAAGTGGACAAAAACAACATGTCCCTTTTATTAGAAAACCAAGCAAAACAATTGGTAACTGAATCAAACCAAATCTCTACTAACTCTTACTTCACTTCAGGTGGACAGGGTGAAAACTGGGCTGGTATTGCTTTACCTTTGGTTCGTAAAGTATTCGGAACCATCGTAGCTAAAGAATTCGTTTCAGTTCAACCAATGAACATGCCTTCTGGTCTTGTGTTCTTCTTAGATTTCCAATACGGTAACACTAAGAACCCATTCCAAACTGGTGGTTCTTTGTATGGTACTCGTGACACTGCTTCTCAGTTCCCATTCTCAACTCCTAGTGCATCTGGTGGTTTATATGGTACTGGTCGTTTCACTTACTCTACTAACTTATTCTCAGCTTCTGCTCAGTCTATTGCTTCTGCTTCTTATGTTTCTTCAGCATCTTTCCAAGATGTAAACTTTGATCAGAACTTCTCAGCTTCAGTTGCTAACGGAACTATTAAAGAGATTATTTTCCCTTCAGCTAGTGTTTATATGCCTGCATTTGACCAAGAAGCTGTTCGTGGATTTATTTTAACTTCTGGTTCTATTACTGTTGCTAAGTGTTTTAACCAATTCACTACTTACAACTACGCTACTGATACCATTAACTTCTACGTTTCTGCTTCAACAGCTGAAATTGGACAAACTACTATTCCTTTTGTTTCTTACACTAAGAATGGTTCACAAGATGGTATTAACACAGTATCGGGTAACAACGGTGGTACTGCAAACTTAAGTGGTTCAGGTCGTGGTGATTTCGAAGCTTCAGGATCGTTCTCTATTCCTAACAGCGCTTCTCTTTCACAAATCGTTATCCCTGAGATCAACGTAAGAATGCAATCTCAAGCCATCACTGCTAAAACCAAGAAATTGAAAGCGGTATGGACTCCTGAATTTGCACAAGATTTAGCTGCTTACCAAAACATCGACGCTGAAGCTGAATTGACTAACATCATGAGCGAGTACATTTCAATGGAAATTGATTTGGAAATCTTGGATATGTTGATCGAAGATGCTGCTGCTGCTACTGAGTACTGGTCAGCTGCTAACAACAACGTTTACAACGCTTCTACTCAGTTGTTCTCAACTGGTGGTTCTGCTTTTTACAACACACAAGGTCAATGGTTCCAAACTTTAGGTACTAAAATCCAAAAAGTATCTAACAAGATTCACCAGTTGACTTTACGTGGAGGTGCTAATTTCTTGGTTACTTCTCCTACAGTAGCAACTATCTTGGAATCAATCCCAGGATTCGCTTCTACTTCAAACGGTGAAGCTGATCAAATGGAATACGCTTTCGGTGTACAGAAAATCGGAACTGTAAACGGTCGTTACAAAGTTTACAAAAACCCTTACTTGACTGAAAACTTGATCCTTATGGGTTACAGAGGTTCTCAGTTCTTGGAAACTGGTGCTGTATTCGCTCCTTACATTCCTTTAATCATGACTCCATTGGTGTACGATCCTGATACCTTCACTCCACGTAAAGGTTTATTGACTCGTTACGCTAAGAAGATGTTACGTCCTGAATTCTACGGTAAGATTTACATCGATAGCTTAAACACTATCTAATCTTAGTAAAGGAATAACATTTCTGTAAAGAAGCCCCGAGAAATCGGGGCTTTTTTTAACTAGTATAGGCCTGTATAATATGTATAGTAAATACAGTTACACTAAATTAAATTTTATGAAAGAGACTCCAAGTCAGTTACCAATTCAAAGTTTCGTTATGAACTTTCCATTCTCATTATCAACAGCAGACCCAAATAACATTTGGATGCAAGAGTTAACAGATGAGGAATTAACAATTAACAAACCTAAGGCATACAAACAATTTATGGATTTGTATAATTTTGTTGCTGGTGGTGCTTTAGTTAATCTATTACCCTCAGAAGGTAATTTCCAAGACCAAGTTTATGTAGCTAATTTAGGTATTTATTTACCTCATATTAAAAACGAAAACCATATTATTTTATCTAATTTTACTTCTGATCCTCGTAAAGGTGAAGAATTAGTTGGAGAAAAATACTTTAATCAAATGGGTTATAAAACAGCTATTTCTCCATACAAATGGGAAGGTGAGGCCGATTTAAAATACCTTTACGGAAACAAATATATTGGTGGTTATGGTATTCGCTCAAACATCAAAGCATATGAATGGATGGAAGAAACATACAATATGGACATTCTTAAAGTAGCTATGGTTGATGAATATTTGTATCACTTAGATTGTTCTATTTTTGCATTAAATCAAGACCAGACATTAGTTTGTACTGAATTGTTTGATGAGGAAGAATTACAAATGATTGAAAAAGAAACAGAAATTATTGATATCCATGTTGATGATGCTTTGTGTGGATTAACAAATTCTGTAAGAATGGGTAACATGATTATGTGTGCCTCTAATATTTCTGAATTAAAAAAATCACATGAATATTATGAAGGTGAAAAACATAAAATTGAAACACTAGAAAAGATTTGTAGCGATGCTGGTATGGAACCCGCTATTTTCAATTTATCAGAATATATGAAATCAGGTGCTATGTTGTCTTGTATGATGATGCACTTAAATCGAGTTGATCACAATAAAACCTTATTATAATGGCACAAACATTACAAGAGTGGTTAAGTACTGAAGTTAAACAACTTCAAAAGATGCCTGTAGGCGAATTATCTAATGTATTTTTCTTTAGAGACCCAATTCGTCCTAATTACATTGATCATGAGCATTTTTACTCTCCAGCTGATGGAACTATTTTATACCAAAAGTTTATTAAAGATCCTACTGAACCTATAGTTGAAATTAAGGGTATGAATTATACTCTTCAAGATGTTATGGGCGACGATGAATATAATAAACCTTCACTAGTTATCGGTATATTTATGTCATTTTATGACGTTCACATTAATCGTATACCCTACGGAGGTCTGCTGTCATATAAACCACTAGACGCGATTCAATCGACAAACAAACCAATGTTAGCGGTTGAAAAAGATATATTAAATAAAAAAATTAACCCCGCAAACATGGAGTATTTAAAGTATAACGAACGTATGTGGAATAAAATTTATTCACCATCTTTAGATTATACTTATTACTTAATTCAAATTGCAGACGAGGATGTAAACGTAATTGCTCCATTTACTATGGATCAAAACGATGTTTTTGCTCAAAATGAAAGATTTTCTTTAATTAGATGGGGTTCACAAGTTGATTTAGTGTTACCGTTAGATGATAGATATGATTTCGAGTTATGTTTAGATGATGCTATGCATGTTAATGCTGGCTTAGACCAACTTGTAAAAATTAACTTCAATGAATACACAACCTAACCATGAAGACGAGATCTTCAAAGAAAAGCGTAAACCAAAAAATCCAATAACATTTAAATTACAATTAAACGAGGAACAAAAACAGGCTAAAGCTAAAATATTAGAAAGTACTATTACTTTACTAGCAGGAGCAGCAGGTTCAGGTAAAACATTACTTGCTTGCCAAATTGGTTTAGAACGTTTATTTATGAGAGAAGTTGAAAAGGTAATTATTACCCGACCAACTGTATCAAAAGAGGAAATTGGATTTTTACCAGGTGATTTGAGAGAAAAAATGGATCCTTGGGTTCAACCAATTTATCAAAACATGTTTTTACTCTATAATAAAGAAAAAGTAGAAAAATGTATTGCTGAAGGTCAAATTGAAATTGTTCCTGTATCATTTATGAGAGGACGTACATTTGTAAATTGTATAGTAATTGTAGACGAAGCTCAAAACGTAACACATGAACAAATGGAAATGATTGTTACTCGTATTGGTAAAGGATCTAAAATGATTATTTGTGGTGATGATGCTCAAGTAGATTTAAAACAAAAACGCGATTCTGGATTTAAGTTTTTATATTCGGCTGCTAAACGTATTAAAAATTTAGAAGCAATATCTTTAAAACAAAACCACAGAGACCCAATAGTAGAAGATTTAATTAATCTATATAATGACGCATATGAAAAAGGTATGAGTTTAGGATCTTCAGGTACAAACGGAAGTTCTAAAAAATAAATTAGAACCATACTTTTTCAATATTTATACGAAAAAGGCATGGCAACTTTTACTTCCCAAATATTTGAAATTTTAACACTTAACGGAGACAATGTAGGTTCTTCAGTTACTCAAACTATTAATAACATTAATTATGTAGATAATCGAATCCTTAGCATCCCTACGGGTTCGGTTACTACTATTTTTAATATGGATGCAAATCCTGGTGCAGGAACATTTGTAACCAGTAGTGTACAATATGTTAGAATAACTAATAATTCTGTCGTTGCTCCTGTTAAAATTATTATATCATCTTCTACAGAAGCAATGAGTTATTTAATTGCTACTGGTAGTTCATATATGATGTCTACAAGTAAAATGACAGGAAGTGAAGGTGGATTCAATTTTGCAGATATAAAATCAGTAAAATTACAACCATCAGGATCCGTAGCTAGTGTAGAATATTATATAGCAACAACCTAATAAAAAAATATGGCAAACATACCTATTTGGCCTGGTTCATCCTCATTTGCACAAGTATCAGCTTCGTATGCTACTGGAGTATGGCCACCACCAACCCCATTTGGATTTTACGATAATGATCCTCAATTCCAAGCAGATGCTAATAAAGTAGCTAACTTTTGTGCTTTACGTTTAGGTTATCCTATTGAAAACGTAGAATTACAAGATATTAACTTTTGGGCTGGGTTTGAAGAGGCAACTACTATTTACGGTAATGAACTATATGCTTTTCAAACAAGAGATAATTACTTATCTTTAGAAGGAGCACCAACATCAGTAGATGTTAATGATGATATTGTTACTCCAACCTTTTCTACCATTGTTAGATTATCTCAACAATATGGTGAGGAAGCAGGTGTTGGTGGTAATGTACATTGGTTAAAAGGTAGATTACCTTTAATACCTGGACAACAACGTTATGATTTAGCTAAATGGGCTGAAGATGAAGGTATTGTAGGTGGTATTGAAATTAAAAACGTTTATTATCAATCACCCCCAGCAATTAGTCAATTGTATTCACCTGCTTTATTAGCAGGACAAGGTGGTTTAGGAGGTGTTCCTGCTGCTGGTTTATATGGATTTGGATATGGTGCTGCTAATTACTTAATGATGCCAACAAGTTTTACTATACAAAACGTTCAAGCAATTGAAATGCAGAACACAGTAGCACTTTCAAATTATTCATTTAATATAGTAGATAACATAATTTCAGTATTTCCAGTACCAGGTACTGGAGCTTTTGGTGAAATAGGAGATGATGGTGGGTTAGATTATGGTATTTATTTAGTATTTGATTTTATTAAAGTACAAGATAGAATAGACGCTGCTTTTGCTAATGGTACAAATAAAATTTCAAACACATCAAATGTACCTTATGTAAATCCTGTATACTCTAAAATAAATTCAATTGGTAGAAGTTGGATTTTTGAATATACTTTAGCTAGAGCTAAAGATGCTTTAGGATTAGTAAGAAACAAATATTCATCTATCCCTATTCCAGGAGCAGAAGTTACATTAAATGGTACTGAATTAGTAACATCAGCCGCTGCTGAAAGAGATGCTTTAATTACAAGATTAAGAGAATATTTTGATCAAACTTCACGTCAAGCATTACTTGAAAGAAGACAAGCAGAATCAGTAGCTCGTGTTGCTGAAATTAATCAGGTTCCAATGACAATTTACATAGGATAATATGGCTTTATACGGTGGTGCTCGTGATATATCAATGTTTAGAAAAGTCAACCGAGAGTTGATGGGAAACATTATATCTGAGGAAGTAATATATTACAAATATAATGTAACTACTACTAAAGTTAACATGTATGGAGAATCTTTTGAAGGAAGAAACTATGCTGATCCCGTTGCTTTATTTGCTTTAGTAGAAATTGGACCTCAAGAATCACCAACAAGTGATTTAGGTGTAGATTTTACTTGGACACTTACTTTTAGATTTTTAAGAGATGATTTATTAAGTCCAACTTTAGATTTTAACGCAAGTATGAGTTTTGGTTCAAATTTAAATCCATTACCTGGAACTTATGGGGCAAATATACACCCTGAAGTAGGTGATATTATACAATACCAAAACGGATATTGGGAAGTAGATAATACAAACGCAACTCAATTCTTTACAGGTAAAGATCCTGATTATCCTTATAATAATGGAAATGGTACTCCAAATCCTATTAACCCTGGATTAGATCAGTTTGGTTATAATGTGGAAGTAAGATGTGATTGTCACTATGTTCCTTCAGACAGATTAAATATTATTAATTCAAGAATGTAATGCCAAACGTAAGAAAACCTATACCAAAAACACAAAAACAATTAGGAATAGAACAAAATATTCCTACTTATCCCCAATATGGAGATCCTAATTCATTTAATCCATCACCAACCGAAAATAGAGCTTTACAAACATCTTTCAAAGGAGATACTGTAAAACCTTTTAGTGTTGGTATTCAAGATATAGATGAAGCAATTTTTTATTATTTTGGTAATGTAATTCAACCCTCAGTTATTCAAAATGGTCAAAGATTACCTGTTCCTATAATTTATGGTTCACCTGAAAAATGGAAATCATTCCAAAAAGACGGGTATTATAGGGACCAAAATGGTAAAATACAGGCTCCGTTGATTATGTTTAAACGTAACAGTATAGACAAAAATAGACAAATAGCTAACAAATTAGATGCCAATAACCCACAAAATTTTGGTGTGTTTACTAAAAAATATACTCAACGAAATGCGTATGATAATTTTAAAGTATTAAACAACAGAATACCACAAAAAGAATACTATGCTGTAATAATGCCCGATTATTTAACGGTTACTTATACGTGTGTAGTATTTACTTACTATGTAGAACAATTAAATAAAATAGTAGAAGCAATGGAATATGCTTCTGATGCTTATTGGGGTAATCCTCAACGTTATCAATTTAAAGCAATGATTGATTCGTTTGGTTTTCAAACTGAGTTAGTTGATAATGATGAACGTTTAGTAAGAAGTACATTTGATATAAAAATTAACGGATATATCATACCAGATATACTACAAAAAGACATAACAGCAATTAAGAAATTTTCAAATAAAACAAAAATTATATTCTCAATGGAAGCAACTAATAACCCAGCATTCTTCGAAGGCAACGTAACAGGAGATAGAATTATAACAGAAACAGCTTCTCAAAAAGAAACTCAAAATAGATCAACTGCTATTGGATAATTTGATATTTATATTAGATAACAAACTAGTTTAATGGCGCAAGTAAGATTTTTAGATCAGGTACCGGTTGGTGTATATAATCCTAATGGAGGAAATGGTGGGGGTGGGACTATTGATATATATCAAAATGGAATATTAGTTAGTGCTAGTGTTCCCTTTATAAATTTTAGTGGTTCAGAAGTAATAACAGGATTTGGTGTTAGTGGAAGCAACACTGGTGTAACTGTTTATATTTCTGGTTCAGGAGGAGTAGGATTCCCATTTTCAGGTTCAGCCGTTATCACTGGATCTTTAGTTATTTCTGGGTCTTCTCAACCTCTTATAATACAAACTCTACCAGTTCAATCTGGTCCTTATGTTGTTACATATAACCCTGTTTCAGGTCTTTTTGGATATGTAAATTCTACTTCTGGTACAAGTGGTGTATCAGGTACAAATGGTACAGCAGGAGTTTCAGGAATAAGTAATACATCTGGTACAGGAGGTACTTCAGGTACAACAGGTACAAGTGGTACAGCGGGTGCTTCAGGAGCAGGAAATTCAAGTGCTTCTAGTGGTACTTCAGGAACTAGTGGTACAAATGGTACAACAGGAGCAGCAGGTGCTTCAAATTCAAGTCAATCAAGTGGAACAAGTGGTTCATCTGGTACTTCGGGTACAGCAGGTGCTATAGGTTCTAGTAATTCAAGCCAATCAAGTGGAACAAGTGGTTCATCTGGTACTTCAGGTACAGCAGGTGCTGCTGGTGCTTCAAATAGTAGTGCTTCATCAGGAACTTCAGGTACTACTGGATCTAATGGTAGTACAGGCCTTTCAGGTTCCTCAGGTGCAAGTGGTTCTTCACAATCAAGTGGAACTTCAGGATCAACTGGTACTAATGGTACAGCAGGTGCTGTAGGTTCTTCGGCTTCAAGTGCTTCTAGTGGAACAAGTGGTACTAATGGTACATCAGGTACAGCAGGAGCTGCTGGTTTATCTAATAGCAGTGCTTCTTCTGGTACATCTGGTACAAATGGTACATCAGGTATAGCTGGAGTAGCAGGAGCAAGTGCTTTAAGTACTTCATCAGGTACTAGTGGTTCATCTGGTACTTCGGGTACAGCAGGTGCAAATGGAGCAAATAGTACTTCAGGTATAAGCGGAACAAGTGGTTCTTCAGGATCTACAGGTACTGCGGGTGCTGCTGGTTTAAGTAGATCATCAGATTCATCTGGAACTAGTGGTAGTTCAGGTTCAACAGGTACTACAGGTACAAATGGTTTAGCAGGTGCTTCAAATAGTAGCGCTTCTTCCGGTACTTCTGGATCTTCAGGTTCAACAGGTACAGCAGGTGCTGCAGGAGCAAGTCAATCAAGTCAATCATCTGGAACATCTGGTACTACAGGTACTAGTGGTTCTAGTGGTATAGCAGGTGCAAGTGGTACAAGTGTAACTAGTGGTACTAGTGGTTCAAGTGGTTCTACAGGTTCAAGTGGTTCTACTGGTACAGCAGGTGCTGCAGGAGCAAGTGCGTCAAGTACATCTTCAGGAACAAGTGGTTCTTCAGGTTCAACAGGAACATCAGGAACACAAGGAGCAGCAGGACAAAGCCGTTTAAGTGATTCATCTGGAACAAGCGGTTCTTCAGGTTCATCTGGTACTACAGGTACTAATGGTGTTGCTGGTTCCTCAACTTCAAGTCAATCTTCAGGAACTTCTGGTTCTAGTGGTTCTACAGGAACTGCGGGTACTGCAGGAGCAGCAGGTGCTTCAAATTCAAGTCAATCATCAGGTACAAGTGGTACAGCAGGTACATCTGGATCTACAGGTACAAATGGTACTGCAGGTGCTGCGGGTGGTAGTACGTCAAGTGCTTCTAGTGGAACATCAGGATCTTCAGGATCAACAGGTACTAATGGAACAGCTGGTGCTGCAGGTGCAAGTGTTTCAAGTGCATCAAGTGGAACTTCAGGTTCAAGTGGTTCTGCTGGTACTTCAGGTACAGCAGGTGCTGCAGGAACAAGTCAATCAAGTTCTTCATCTGGTACTTCAGGTTCATCTGGTAGTACTGGTTCAACTGGTACAGCAGGTGCTGCTGGTGCTTCACGTTTAAGTGATACTTCAGGTACTTCTGGTACTTCTGGATCTTCAGGATCAACTGGTACAAATGGTACTGCGGGGGCTGCAGGTGGTAGTACTTCAAGCGCATCAAGTGGAACTAGTGGATCTTCAGGTTCAACTGGTACAAATGGTACTGCTGGAATAGCAGGTAATAGCACTTCAAGTGCTTCTAGTGGTACAGCAGGTACATCTGGTTCTACAGGTACTTCTGGTACTGCAGGAGCAGCTGGAGCAAGTAATTCAAGTCAATCTTCAGGAACTTCTGGTTCTAGTGGTTCATCAGGATCTACAGGTTCAGCAGGTGCTGCTGGTTCTAGTAGACTAAGTGATTCATCAGGAACAAGTGGTTCTTCTGGTTCATCAGGATCAACGGGTACTAATGGTACCGCAGGTGCTGCTGGAGCTTCAACATCAAGTGCTTCTTCTGGAACAAGTGGTTCAAGTGGTTCTACAGGTACTTCTGGTACTGCAGGAGCAGCTGGAGCAAGTAATTCAAGTCAATCAAGTGGTACATCTGGTTCATCAGGTAGTACTGGTACTGCTGGTACAGCAGGTAATAGTAATTCAAGTACATCAAGTGGAACCTCAGGTTCTTCAGGTTCTTCAGGTTCAGTAGGTGCTGCTGGTGCTAGTCAATCAAGTAATTCAAGTGGAACTAGTGGTAGTACAGGATCTAGTGGTTCATCAGGACTAAATGGGTTTAACGGACTTTCTGGACAAAGTGGTTCATCAGGTTCAAATGGTTCATCAGGTGTTGATGGAACAAGTGGTGCAAGTAAGTCTTCAGGTACAAGTGGTTCATCGGGTACAACAGGTACAGCAGGTGCTACAGGTTCATCTCAATCTTCCCAATCTTCAGGTACCTCAGGTACTTCAGGTTCTACAGGTACAGCAGGTACAGCAGGATCTGGAAGTTTAAGTTCATCAAGTGGTACAAGTGGTTCATCAGGTAGTACAGGTTCAGCAGGTGCTGCTGGTACTTCAAATTTAAGTGCATCTTCAGGTACAAGTGGTTCTTCAGGTAGTGCAGGTACAAATGGTACCGCGGGTGCTGCAGGTGGTAGTACTTCAAGTGCATCTTCAGGTACTAGTGGCTCATCTGGTTCAACAGGTACTTCAGGTACTCAAGGTGCCGCTGGTCAAAGTAGACTAAGTGATTCATCAGGTACAAGCGGCTCTTCAGGTTCATCTGGTACAACTGGTACAAATGGTTTAGCTGGTGGAAGTAATTCAAGCGCATCTTCAGGTACTTCAGGTACAAGTGGTTCTACAGGAACTTCAGGTACTGCTGGAGCTGCTGGTGGAAGTGCTTTAAGTCAATCATCTGGTACTAGTGGTACATCAGGTTCTACAGGAACTGCGGGTACTGCAGGAGCAGCAGGTGCTTCAAATTCAAGTCAATCAAGTGGAACAAGTGGTTCATCTGGTAGTACTGGTTCAACTGGTACAGCAGGTGCTGCTGGTGCTTCACGTTTAAGTGATACAAGCGGTACTTCAGGAACTTCAGGTACATCTGGTAGTACTGGTACTAATGGTACTGCTGGAGCTTCAGGTGCCTCAACATCAAGTGCTTCATCTGGAACTTCAGGATCTTCAGGATCTACAGGTACTAATGGAACAGCAGGTGCAGCTGGTATTTCAAATTCAAGTAATAGCTCAGGTACTTCAGGTTCAAGTGGTTCTACAGGTTCTGCAGGAGCTGCTGGTTCTTCAGCATCAAGTGCTTCTTCAGGAACAAGTGGTAGTACAGGATCTAGTGGTTCAGCAGGTATATCAGGTGCTTCAGGTGCTAGTGGTTCTTCTCAATCTAGTGGATCTTCAGGTTCATCAGGTACAAATGGTACTTCTGGAGCTGCAGGTGCTGCAGGTTCAAGCGCTTTAAGTACCTCAAGTGGTACATCAGGTTCATCAGGTACTAATGGTACAGCTGGTGCTGCAGGGGCAAGCCAATTAAGCCAATCCTCAGGCACAAGTGGTTCTTCAGGTAGTACAGGAACAAATGGTACCGCTGGTAATTCTGGTACTTCAAATTCTAGTGCGTCTTCAGGAACAAGTGGTTCATCGGGTAGTAATGGTTCTGCAGGAGCTGCTGGTTCTTCGGCATCAAGTGCTTCATCTGGAACATCAGGTTCTTCAGGTTCAACAGGTACTGCGGGTGCTGCAGGTTCATCTCAATTAAGCCAATCTTCAGGTACAAGTGGTTCAAGCGGTAGTACAGGAACTTCTGGTACTGCTGGATCTGCTGGTCAAAGTCGTTTAAGTGATAGTTCAGGAACATCAGGTTCAAGTGGTACATCAGGTTCAACAGGAACTAATGGTACTGCTGGAGCTGCTGGTTCTTCAAATACAAGTAATACATCTGGTACTAGTGGTTCTGCTGGTACAAACGGTACAGCAGGTGCTGCTGGAGCTTCTACTTCAAGTGCTTCTTCTGGTACAAGTGGTACTTCTGGTTCTACTGGTACAAATGGTACAGCAGGTAATGCTGGAACTAGTAATTTAAGTGCATCAAGTGGTACTTCTGGAACTAGTGGTTCTACAGGTTCTGCAGGAGCTGCTGGTTCTTCAGCATCAAGTGCTTCTTCAGGAACATCAGGTTCTTCAGGTAGTACAGGTTCAGCAGGTAATGCTGGAACTAGTAATTCAAGTGCATCAAGTGGTACTTCTGGGTCTTCTGGTACAAGTGGTACAGCAGGTGCTGTTGGTGGAAGTGCTTCAAGTGCATCAAGTGGTACTTCTGGATCTTCAGGATCTACAGGAACATCAGGAACACAAGGAGCAGCAGGACAAAGCCGTTTAAGTGATAGTTCAGGAACTTCAGGTTCTTCTGGAACTAGTGGTTCAACAGGTACTAATGGTACTGCAGGTGCTTCTGGAACTAGTAATAGTAGTGCATCTTCAGGTACAAGTGGTTCTAGTGGTTCAACAGGTACTAATGGTACTGCAGGTGCTTCTGGAACTAGTAATAGTAGTGCATCTTCAGGTACAAGTGGTTCTAGTGGTTCTACAGGAACAAATGGTACAGCAGGTAATGCGGGTTCATCTCAATCAAGTGCTTCTAGTGGTACAGCAGGTACAAGTGGTTCTTCAGGAACTGCAGGTACAGCAGGTGCTGCTGGTGCTTCAAATTCAAGTCAATCGTCTGGTACAAGCGGAACAAGTGGTTCTACAGGAACTACTGGTACTGCTGGTAACGCAGGTGCTTCAAATAATAGTACCTCTTCAGGTACTAGTGGTTCTAGTGGTTCTGCTGGTACTGCAGGTACCGCCGGTGCTTCTGGAGCTTCAAATTCTAGTGCATCAAGTGGAACAAGTGGTTCATCTGGTTCTACTGGTTCACAAGGTGCTGCTGGTTCTTCTCGTTTAAGTGATACAAGTGGTACTTCAGGTTCATCAGGATCTACAGGTACTACAGGTACAAATGGTTTAGCTGGAGGAAGTGCTTCAAGTGCTTCAAGTGGTACAGCTGGAACTTCAGGTTCTTCAGGAACAAACGGAACAGCAGGTGCTGTAGGTTCTTCAGCTTCAAGTGCATCAAGTGGTACAGCAGGTACATCAGGTTCTTCAGGAACAAACGGAACAGCAGGTGCTGCTGGAACAGGTGCTTCAAGTAATACATCAGGAACAAGTGGTAGTACTGGTACTAATGGTACTGCGGGTAATGCAGGTTCATCACAATCAAGTGCTTCATCTGGAACTAGTGGTTCTAGTGGTTCTACAGGAACAAGTGGTACAGCAGGTAATACTGGTTCATCACAATCAAGCGCTTCCTCTGGTACAAGTGGTTCATCAGGTAGTACAGGTTCAGCAGGTGCTGCAGGAGCTAGTGCTTTAAGTAATACATCAGGAACTTCAGGTTCATCTGGTTCAAATGGTAACGCAGGTGTTGCTGGTTTAAGCAACGTAAGTGCAACTTCAGGAACTTCAGGTTCAAATGGTACATCAGGTAATGCTGGAGCAGCAGGTTCAAGCGCATCAAGTGCATCTTCAGGTACCTCAGGTTCTTCAGGAACAAATGGTACAGCAGGAGCAGCAGGTGCTTCAAATAGTAGCTCTTCATCTGGTACTTCAGGTTCAAGTGGTTCAGCTGGAACAGCTGGTACTGCAGGAGCCGCAGGTGCTTCAAATTCTAGCGCTTCTAGTGGTACTAGTGGTTCATCAGGATCTACAGGTTCACAAGGTGCTGCAGGTTTAAGCAGATTAAGTGATAGTTCAGGTACCTCAGGTTCAAGTGGTTCATCAGGTACAACTGGTACAAACGGTTTAGCTGGTGCTTCTTCATCAAGTGCTTCTAGTGGAACATCAGGTTCTAGTGGTTCAACAGGTACTAATGGTACAGCTGGAGCCGCTGGTACTTCAAATAGTAGCGCTTCTAGCGGTACAGCAGGTACTTCAGGTTCAACAGGAACTTCAGGTACGGCAGGTGCTTCAGGTGCTTCAAATAGTAGTGCTTCTTCTGGTACAAGTGGTTCCTCAGGTAGCGCAGGTTCAGCAGGTAATGCTGGTTCAAGTAATTCAAGTACAAGTTCAGGTACTTCAGGATCTAGTGGTTCAGCTGGAACAGCTGGTACTGCTGGAGCTGCAGGTACAAGTCAATCAAGTGCATCAAGTGGAACTTCAGGTACATCAGGTAGCAATGGTACAGCAGGTGCTGCTGGTACTTCTAATATAAGTGCTTCATCAGGTACTTCTGGATCTTCAGGTTCAACAGGTACAGCAGGTGCTGCAGGAGCAAGTCAATCAAGCCAATCTTCAGGAACAAGTGGTTCTTCAGGTTCAACAGGTACTTCAGGTACTACTGGAGCTGCAGGATTAAGTCGTTCAAGTGACAGTTCAGGTACTTCAGGTTCAAGTGGTTCATCTGGTACTACAGGTACAAATGGTTTAGCCGGTGGAAGTAATTCAAGCGCTTCTTCAGGAACTTCAGGTTCATCAGGATCTGCTGGTACAGCAGGTACAGCAGGAGCTGCAGGTTCAAGTCAATTTAGTGCTTCTTCTGGTACAAGTGGTTCATCAGGATCTACAGGTTCAGCAGGTGCTGCTGGAACTTCTAATACAAGTAATTCAAGTGGAACAAGTGGTTCATCAGGTACTAATGGTACTGCTGGTGTATCTGGTTCTTCATCATCAAGTGCTAGTTCTGGTACTGCTGGTTCTTCAGGAACAAGCGGTTCTACAGGAACAAACGGAACAGCAGGTGTTGCTGGTTCTTCAGCTTCAAGTGCATCTTCAGGTACTGCAGGTACAAGTGGTTCTACAGGTACAGCAGGTACTTCAGGAAATGCTAATTCAAGTGCTTCTAGTGGTACATCAGGTACTTCAGGTTCAACAGGTACATCAGGTAATGCTGGAGGAAGTAATACAAGTGCTTCATCAGGAACTTCAGGTTCATCAGGATCTGCGGGTACAGCAGGTACAGCGGGTGCTGCTGGAGCAAGTCAATCAAGTGCTTCAAGTGGAACAAGTGGTTCAAGTGGTTCTACAGGAACAAGTGGTACACAAGGTGCTGCTGGTCAAAGCCGTTTAAGTGACAGCTCAGGAACATCAGGTTCAAGCGGAACAAGCGGTTCTACAGGTACTAATGGTACTGCAGGTGCTGCTGGTACCTCAAATTCAAGTGCTAGTTCTGGTACTGCCGGTTCTTCAGGAACAAGTGGTTCAGCAGGTACTAATGGTACAGCAGGTAATGCAGGTTCAAGCACATCAAGTGCTTCTAGTGGTACATCAGGTACATCAGGTTCTTCAGGAACTGCAGGTACAGCAGGTGCTGCTGGAGCTTCAAATTCAAGTAACTCATCAGGTACAAGTGGAACTTCAGGTTCAACAGGTACTATAGGAACAGCAGGTGCTGCTGGTACAAGTAATTCAAGTACAACCTCAGGAACATCAGGTTCATCAGGTTCATCGGGAACTGCTGGTACAGCAGGAGCTGCAGGTTCATCTCAATCTTCTCAATCTTCTGGTACTTCAGGTACTAGTGGTTCATCAGGATCTACAGGTTCAGCAGGTGCTGCTGGTTCAAGTAGATTATCTGATTCATCAGGTACTAGTGGTAGTTCAGGTTCAACAGGTACTACAGGTACAAATGGTTTAGCAGGAGCAAGTGCATCAAGTGCTTCATCAGGTACTTCAGGTTCATCAGGTTCAACTGGAACTTCAGGTACAGCAGGTGCTTCAGGTGCTTCTAATTCATCAGCTTCAAGTGGTACTTCAGGAACTTCAGGTTCAACAGGTACAGCAGGTACTGCAGGAGCAGCAGGTGCTTCAAATAGTAGTGCTTCTTCAGGAACTTCAGGTTCATCTGGATCTGCAGGTACTATAGGAACAGCTGGCGCTTCAGGAGCAAGTAATTCAAGTGCAAGTTCAGGAACATCAGGATCTTCAGGTTCTGCAGGTACTGCTGGCACAGCAGGTGCTGCTGGGGTTTCAAACTCTAGTGCTTCATCTGGAACTTCAGGTTCATCAGGATCTACAGGTACCCAAGGTGCTGCCGGTTCTTCTCGTTTAAGTGATAGTTCAGGAACTTCAGGTACAAGTGGTTCTACTGGTACAACTGGTACAAATGGTTTAGCAGGTGCTTCAAATTCAAGTGCTTCAAGTGGTACAGCAGGTACCTCAGGTTCAACCGGAACTAATGGTACAACTGGAGCATCAGGTGCTTCAAATAATAGTGCATCTTCTGGAACAAGTGGTTCTTCAGGATCTACAGGTACTACGGGTACAGCTGGAGCAGCAGGTGCAAGTAATTCATCAAATTCTAGTGGAACAAGTGGTTCTACAGGATCTAATGGTACGGCAGGTAACGCGGGTTCAAGTAACGCATCAAATTCAAGTGGTACTAGTGGTACTAGTGGTTCAGGAGGTTCAGCAGGTATTGGAGGTGCTTCAGGTGCTTCCGCTGCTAGTGCTTCATCAGGAACTTCAGGTACATCAGGCACAAATGGTACATCAGGTAATAATGGTGCTTCAAATTCAAGTGCATCATCAGGTACAAGCGGTACATCAGGTACAACTGGTACAAATGGTTTAGCTGGTGCAAGTGCATCATCAAATACAAGTGGAACTTCAGGTTCTTCAGGAACTAATGGTAATGCTGGTGTAGCAGGAGCTAGTGCTTCTAGTGCTTCAAGTGGAACTAGTGGTTCTAGTGGTACAACAGGTACTCAAGGAGCAGCTGGAGGAAGTAGACTAAGTGACACGTCAGGTACTTCAGGTACAAGTGGATCAAGTGGTTCAACAGGAACAAATGGTACAGCAGGTATAGGAGCTCTAAGTAACACAGCTGGTACAGCCGGAACTAGTGGTACAATAGGTACTACAGGATTGGGAGGTAACAGCGGAGCAAGTAACACATCAGGAACAAGTGGTACAACAGGTTCAAATGGTAACGCTGGAGCCGCTGGTTCAAGTGCATCAAGTGCTTCTTCAGGAACTAGTGGAACATCAGGTTCAAATGGAACAAACGGTAACGCGGGTGCCGCAGGTTTAAGTAATATAAGTGCTACTTCAGGAACCACAGGTTCAAATGGTACAAATGGTTTACCAGGAGTGTCAGGAATAAGCGCAGCTAGCGCGACATCAGGTTCAAGTGGTTCTAATGGTTCAAACGGTAATGCTGGTATAGCAGGCCAATCAGCTTTAAGTGCTACTTCTGGCACTAGTGGTTCTTCAGGTACAACAGGTACAACAGGGGCTGCTGGAGTTGCTGGTTCAAGTGCATCAAGTGCTTCAAGTGGAACAAGTGGTACTAACGGTACTTCAGGTGGACCTGGTATAGCAGGTTTAAGCGCAGCTAGTGCAACTTCTGGTTCATCAGGATCAAATGGTACTAACGGTGTAGCAGGTGCTGCTGGTTCAAGTGCTTTAAGTGCAACTTCAGGAACTACAGGTTCAAGTGGTACAAGTGGTAACGCAGGAGCAGCGGGTGCAAGTGCATCTAGCGCATCTTCAGGAACATCTGGTTCAAGTGGTTCATCAGGTACAAGTGGTTTAGCTGGTGCTTCTGGTTTAAGTGCTGCTAGTGCATCAAGTGGTTCAAGTGGTACAAACGGTACTAATGGAAACGCTGGAGCAGCAGGTGCAAGTGCATCAAGTGCATCTTCAGGTACTACAGGTACTAATGGTACAAGTGGTAATGCTGGAGCAGCAGGTGCGAGCGCATTAAGTGCTTCTAGTGGTACTTCAGGAACATCAGGATCTACAGGTACTAATGGAAATGCGGGTGCCGCAGGTTCAAGTAATATAAGTGCTACTTCAGGTACTACAGGTTCAAATGGTACTAACGGCTTACCTGGAGTATCAGGGGTAAGTGCAGCTAGTGCGACTTCAGGTTCAAGTGGTTCTAATGGTACAAATGGTAACGCAGGTATAGCAGGTCAATCTGCTCTAAGTGCTACTTCAGGAACATCTGGATCAACAGGTACAACAGGTACAACAGGTAACGCAGGTGCTGCTGGTTCAAGTGCTTTAAGTGCTACTTCAGGAACTACAGGTTCAAGTGGTACAAATGGTTTACCTGGAACAATAGGAATAAGTGCAGCTAGTGCGACTTCAGGTACTACAGGTTCAAATGGTACTTCTGGAAACCCAGGTATAGCTGGAAATAGTGCTTCAAGTGCTACATCAGGTTCAGGAGGTACTAATGGTACTAACGGAGCGGCTGGTGCTGGTGGATTAAGTGCAGGAAGTAATACATCTGGTACAAGTGGTACTAATGGTACAGCAGGTAACGCTGGAGCTGCTGCTTCTTCTAACACAAGTGGAACTTCTGGTTCATCAGGAACAACAGGCGCAGCTGGTGCCGCTGGTTCAAGTAATTCAAGTGCTACTTCAGGAACCACAGGTTCAAATGGTACTTCTGGAGGACCTGGTATAGCAGGTTTAAGTGCTGCAAGTAATACATCAGGTACTTCAGGTTCAAGTGGTACTGGAGGTACATCAGGTATAGGTGGATTAGCAGGTGCTTCTTCTACAAGTAATACAAGTGGAACAAGTGGTTCAACAGGTACAACAGGTACTCAAGGCGCGGCTGGTCAAAGTCGTTTAAGTGACACTTCAGGTACTTCAGGTTCAAGTGGTACTACAGGTACTACTGGTACTAATGGTTTAAGTGTTGGTGGTTCAACTTCAGGAACTTCAGGTTCAGCAGGTTCATCAGGTGTATCTATTAACGGTACTTCAGGTATTAGTGGTGGTGTATTTAACAACCAACCAAATTATATAGTATATACAGTAAGTGGAACAACAGTACAAAGTACAAATTTCTTATACGCTGATATTACAAATAGTAGATTTGGTGTTGGTACTACTTCTCCATCATATCCATTACATGTAGCAACAAATGTGAGTGGTATTTCAATATATGCAGCTTATGATATTCAAGCATTTTCAGATGAAAGAGTAAAAGCAAATGTTAAAGTAATTGAAAATTCTCTTAATAAAATCCAACAAATTGATGGTGTTACATTTATAAGAACTGATAATCCATCAAACCCAACACAAAGACATGCTGGTGTAATTGCTCAACAAATAGAAAAAGTACTACCAGAAGTAGTAAGTACAGATAAAGAAACAGGAATTAAATCAGTAGCATATGGTAATATAAGTGGATTGTTGATTGAAGCTATTAAAGAATTGAATAAAAAAGTAGAAAATTTACAAAATCAATTAAATAGTAAATAATGGCGGTTCCAAGTACAAATGTAAAATTTAGTGATATATGGAGTGAGGCTAATGGTACCTATTCTACAGGTATCCTTAGCCTAAACACTATGAGTTTTTTTTCATATTTTGCTGGTCCTAATGGTTCAAATTCACAAGCAGCAAATAATTGGGGTCAAGGTGAAGGATCAGGAGCTAATAGAATTTATGGAACATCAGCTAAAACAACTCTTATTCAAGTAGGTGATTTTGATGGATTAACATATTTTTATAATAATTCAACTTATCAAGTAACTTTAAATGTAACAAATAATAAAACAAATCCACCACCATTCCCACCACCTCCTGTTGATAATGCGGTTAACGTAAATGTTGAATTATGGGATTCATCTTTTTCATACCAATATTTAAGTGGAGGAGGTATGGCTAATGCTCCTGGTACTTATGGTCCCTCTTCTGTTAGTCAAACAAATGATCCTATTATTTATAGAGGTTATTGGAAAGTAACAATTTCAGGAGCTAACCCCTCATTTGCTGGAGGTACCGCAAATTTATCTATAAATGGTACTAATTTTTTTACCGGACAAGCAGTAGCAGCTGGCCCAGGAGGTACTACATTCACCTCAACAACATACGGAACAGCGGATGTAGCAGCATATTTAGGACTTACTGGTTTGTATTTTGATGTAACTGTAAATTAATTATGATAATAACAGATTGGATACCAACATATGAATTTTTAGGTTATGCTCCTAATGATGCCTTAGAACAAGAAATATATAATAAAGCTATTGAAGTAGGTACAGGGTGGAAAAAAGGTAATCCAAAAAATCCAAATGAATACCCTTATTTAAAAAAAATAACATCTTATTCTCAAGCATTTTTACAACAATATTTTCAAGATAGAGTAGGAAATTTTTAATAAAACTTGGTACTTTAAGTACTTTTTATTATATTTATTGTCAACATTGTTATGAAAAAATTGTTATTTATTGCTCCACATTTATCGACAGGTGGGCTGCCTCAATACCTAACCAAAAAAATAGAGTTATTAAAAGATGAATTTGATGTTTATCTTGTGAATGGGTAGATTGCACTGGTGGTGTATTAGTTGTGACTAAAAATAAAATAACGCAACTCGTTGCTCCTGAAAAGTTCTACACATTAGACGATAATAAACAGCGATTAATTAATATTATTAATAATATCCAACCTGATATTATTCATTTAGAAGAAATACCAGAATTTTTTATGGATGAAAATATTGCTCGACAAATTTATACTCAAGATAGAAACTATAAAATTGTAGAAACATCACATGATTCATCTTATAACACAGAAAATAAAAAATTCTACCCAGATAAATTTATGTTTGTATCTCAATGGCAAATTAATCAATATAAAGATTTAGATATTCCTAAAGTATTAGTTGAATATCCTATTGAATATATTGAACGTCCTAATAGAGAGGAAGCACTAAAAGCATTAGGGTTAGATCCTAATAAAAAACATATTTTACATGTTGGTTTATACACATCAAGAAAAAACCAATCAGAATTTTTTAAATATGCTAAAGCATTTCCTGAATATGAGTTTCATAGTTTAGGAAATAGAGCAGATAATTTTAGATGGTATTGGGAACCATTAG
>Ga0214923_10002846_pt1 | contig 22416 bp, 23 predicted proteins | sample LL1510_MetaG_FD_177993 | JGI IMG/M metagenome (GOLD analysis project Ga0214923, IMG submission 177993) | Freshwater microbial communities from Lake Lanier, Atlanta, Georgia, United States - LL-1510 | ecosystem: Environmental > Aquatic > Freshwater > Lake | place: USA: Georgia | collected...
ATACTTCAGAAAATATTAAGACTATTCATATTGAAAAACCATTTACTTTTGAAGAAACCGAAATTCCAGAACCTGAACAAAAATCAACAGATATGAATATAACAGGTGAAGATATTAGCTTAATAACTAACGACAGCTACGCTTTAAAAAATGTCACAATTACTGATTTAGAAGAAGCTGAAGATTTATACGCATTAAAATCTGACTATAAAAAAATGTCACTCAACAAACTTAGAGAAGTTGCTGTTACTAAAGGTGTTGTAGCAGATGCCTCAAAATTAAAGAAAAATGAAATTCTGAAAATGCTTGGGGATGATTAATTTATTTTTATCTAACTTTAGTATAATATGAATAATAATTATTATACTATAGAACCAACACAAGAATTACAAGGACAATCATATAGTTTATGGCAACCAGATAGTTTAACTAATAGAAAAATTCAAGTTAACAGTGGTATCAGTTCTAACTGGAAATATAGACAATATATGCAAAAGAATGCTAATGAAATTATGAAATTTAACACTATGCAAACTATTAATGCTTCTGGAAATAATCCCTATACTGTTTTGAATACTAAACCAGTTGAAAATACTCCTTATTTATACACTTCTATTCATGATACCAGTAGTCCAACATATGGATTTAGAAATTCTGATCTTAAACAAGATTATATGACTAAAACTCAGATGAAATCACGTATGGTTGCTCCTTCTATTCCAACTAATTTTTAAATCTTTTCTCATTTAAAATGCCCAATTAAACATTTATTTTTTTCTTTATGAACTTTACCAAAATTGCTTATATCAAAACTACACGAATAACAATGTTGTTTATTTTTAGAATTATAAAAACATGTTTTACATATTTCAGAATGACATATAGAACATTTTCTAAGTCTTAATTTTCGGTCACATTCATAATCATCCCAAGATTTATAACACACATTACATTCAAATACTGATATTTCACAAGAAAAATCTGGCATATTTATATACTATAACCCAATAGTTTTATATTATATTTTTTAACAATAAAATGGGCATTTTAAATGAGAAAAGGTGTAAAAACAAGGTAAAATACATTATTAAAAAAGAATATAATACTAACTTTTAATAATTTATTAATGTAGATGAAAACATTAAGTATTGATGTAGGCATTAAAAACTTATCTTTCTGTTTATTTGAGTTACAATCACCTGATGAAAAATCAAACCATTTAAAAGTTGTTAAATGGGATAATATTGATTTAAGTGAAAAAACAGAATCAAGATGTATTGAAGTTGATAAAAATGGCTTATGTGATAAACCTGCTAAATTTTCAAAAGATGGAAAATGTTATTGTCTTAAACACTCAAAAAAACATAATTATCTACAACCTTCTACTGAATTTAAGCAATCATACTTAAATAAACAAAATATCAAAAACTTAATGGATATTGCCGACAAATATAAACTAACATATGAAAAACCTCCTAAAAAAGCACATATTTTAGGACTTATAAATAATTTTATTAATAATAACTGTTACACAGCTATCCCAAAAACTAATGCTAATAAGGTAGATTTAGTTACTATTGGACGAAATATTCAACATAAATTTGATGAAATGCTTGCTGAACATTTATCTAGCATTGATATTATTATTATTGAAAATCAAATTGGACCTATCGCTAATAAAATGAAAACTATTCAAGGGATGATTTCACAATATTTTATTATGCAAAATAACAATATTCATATTGAATTTATTAGTGCTTGTAATAAACTGAAAGATTTTTTACCCGAGGAAAAAATAGATTATAACCAACGCAAAAAATTAGGAATTCAAACTTGTATAAAAATAGTTACAAATGACTTTAGATTCAAAGAATGGGAAACTTTTTTAAATAAACATACTAAAAAAGACGATTTATCTGATTGTTTTTTACAGGGATTATGGTTCATTAAGAACAAAATTTAATTTTTATTTTAATTTAATTTAATTTTAGAATATATATATTTTTAATTCGTATTACTTAGAATTAATTGTTCTAATTAATTCATAATGGATAACAATATTATTGACATTTCGAAGGATTTTGATAATTTTACAACTTTTAACAAAGTAAAACAAAATAATAATTGGGATAATAAGAAAACCAATTTTGGAGGTGGACTTGAACTTCTTATGAATGATAAAAAAATAGAAACTCATGGTTCAACTAGTGATATTGATATTGAAGATTTAAATAATTTAGAAAATGAACTCAATGATTTAGCTGCTGAAACTTCTGAACCTATGACAAATACTTTTAAATCAGAATTATTTGGAATTAAAACTGAACTTGATGACAAACTATCTGTTTCTTTTAGGGAAGACCCATCTATCCGTATTTTAGAAGTTGATAATGATGACCATAATTCTAATTTAGGTTCTTCCACCGCTAATACTTCTTCTGATTCTAAAACATGGGATGGTTATGGAAAGTTTAACAATGTTCCTATAAATCCAGATTCTAAAATGTCATCAGAACCAAAATTATCTAAAGATGAAATGCTTAGAGAAAAGTTCAAGTATTTAAGAAAGCTTGAAGCTCTTGAAAAGAAAGGCGTTGAACTAACAAAGAAATATAATATGGATTCTAATCTTTATGAAATGATGGGTGAATATGAGATGATTATTGAAGAAAAAACTAAACAAAACTCCGTCAAATTTCAAGGTAATATGATGATGGCTATTATTAATGGTATTGAATTCTTAAACAATCGTTTTGACCCTTTTGACGTTAAACTAGATGGTTGGGGTGAACAAATTAACGAAAATATTAATGATTATGATGAAATTTTTGGAGAATTATATGAAAAATACAAATCTAAAGCCTCTCTTTCTCCCGAGCTTAAATTATTATTCCAGTTGGGAGGAAGCGCTATGATGGTTCATATGTCTAACACAATGTTTAAATCTGCTATGCCTGGAATGGATGATATTTTGAGACAAAATCCTGATTTAATGCGTCAATTTCAAACTGCCGCTGTAAACTCCATGGCTGGTTCTAATCCTGGATTTGCCGGATTTATGGGAGGCTTAATGAATCCAGGACCAGCATATCAAGAACCCCAAGTTCCTAAGGGAAGGGGACCTCCTTCACCAATGGAAACACAAGGACCTAATGGAATGCAACCACCACCTAATAGAGGCGGAAATAATATTGGGGAAATTAACGTGGGACGTTCTGATGTATCTATGGCACGTGGTGCGTTTACCCAAGGTTCTTCGTTAGCAGATGATGGAATTAGCATTAAAGAGAAAAATAATCAATGGAATTTAAATGGGTTGGAAACTTCTCAACCAGCACAAAAAAGCTTTAGACGTCCAGATATGAGAGGACCTAGTGATATTTCCGATATTTTATCTGGATTGAAAACTAAGACAATTGAAATTGCTCCTCCTATGCAACGAAATAATATAGTTATTGAAGATTTAAATAACAGTAGTACTATTAGTATTGATGATTTAAAGAGTATTCAAGCTGAAGGAAATGTTCCTAAACGCAGTCGTAGAAAACCTAAATCCGATAAAAATACTGTTAGTTTAGATATTTAAAGTAATTTCATTTTTATTATTATTTATTCTTTTCATATATATATATATATATATGAAAAGAATAAAAATAGGCGAAGGAGGATATGGTTGTGTACATAAACCAAGTATTCATTGTCAAACCCCACCAAAACCTGGGTTTAATTATAAAAAATATGTTTCCAAAATCATGAAAACAAGTAATGCAAAACAAGAGTTAGCCGAATTTGTTACAATAGGATTAATAGACCCAACAGATAAATATCATTTAGGAACTCCAATTTTATGTAAACCAGATTTAAATGAAGCTAATGTAAAAAATGATATTAAACAATGTAAAAACATTAAAATTGATGATATTGAAGCTAATCCTGATAAATATAGTTTGTTAGTTGTTAAATATGGGGGACCTGATTTAAAAGCTTTTTGTGATGAATATATTGTAGAATATTTAGAAAAAGATAAAGATTCTAAAACCGATAATTTTTGGCTTGAAGTTCATCATCTTATTAAAGGATTAAAATTTTTCAAAGATCATGGAATAATTCATAATGATATTAAGCCACAAAATATTTTATTTAACTTAACTAATGGTAAAATGAAATATATTGACTTTGGATTAATGAGAACAAAAAAAGCTGTCATTGACTCTTCTATAAATGATAAGAATTATTTAAGTATATATCACTGGTCACTCCCATTTGATTGTGGATTTATGAATAAGACAATGTACTCTGATTATAACAATTCTAATGCAAATAGAAGAACATATTTGAAAAACTCACTTAGTGAATTAATAGTTACGGGTTCCAAAGTTAATCGTTTTAACTTACCAATTAATAAACCAGGTTCTTTTGCCATTCTATTTACATATATTAACCCCGATAATACGGTTCCAAACGCAGCAACACAATATGGTTATATTAATTCATTTTTTGACGGATTTAATGAGATGATTAAAGGTAATAGATATAATACAGTTTTAAATTATATTGCTGATTCAATAGATGTTTTTAGTCTCGGTTTTACATTACAATTTATGGCTAATTGTTTTAAACGCTTAAATGCTTTATCATTAGAAGATTTTACTAGATTATCCACATTTTTTCATAAAATGTATAATTTTAATCCTGTATCTCGTGTAATTAATATTGACGTATTATTAAATGAATATGAAAATATATTACTTGAAATTGGTATACTAACAAGACTAAATAAAAGTTTTAAAAATAATATTCTTGTTGATAAACCACCTGCTCCACCAGTAATTGTAAAAGAAGCCAAAAATGATGAAGCATCTCCCCCAAAACATTTATCTGCTGATTTACAAGCATTAGCTGATGCTGACCCTATATTAATATCTGTTAAATGTCCGGAAGGAAAGGAATTAAATCCAGCTACAAAAAGATGCGTTAAGAAATGTAAAGAAGGATATAAAAGAGATGACAAATTTAAATGTTATAAAGGAACAAACAAAACTAAAAAAAAAATATCTACTAGTGCTAAATCAATTAAAATATGTCCAGAAGGAAAAGAATTAAATCCAGCTACAAAAAGATGCGTTAAGAAATGTAAAGAAGGATATAAAAGAGATGACAAATTTAAATGTTATAAAGAAACAAACAAAACTAAAAAAAACATATCTACTAGTGCTAAATCAATTAAAATATGTCCAGAAGGAAAGGAATTAAATCCAGCTACAAAAAGATGCGTTAAGAAATGTAAAGAAGGATATAAAAGAAATGACAAATTTCAGTGTAGAAAAAAAAGTTAAAATTGGTTTACTAAGTAATAGCAAAAGTGAAAAACTAAAAGTAGAAGTCGCAAATAATCATTTACATTAAATAATTTACAATTTTACGACATTTACCGCTTACTTCAAATATGTTTTACTTAAATAATGACAATTAGCATTCTTGTGTCGTATCTTTAACTAAATAATATTGAACTGCTGTCAATTTGTAATCATTACTCTTGTGTGTAGTAGGCATTATATAATAAATTAATATTTATTATAAAAAATTGAAATGCTTAAATAAAATATATTATAATTACATATACTAAAATGACGAGTGAAAGTAAAACAAAACCAATATTAATTATTGAAGATGATGAAACAGAAATAATTACAGAACCTACTTTGAATGTTATAGTCAATAAAGGAACTGGTGCTGGTGGTGCTAATACTAATTTGTATGGTAAAAAATTTGAAGAAAAAACAAATAATCAAACGAGATTGTTGAATGATGGATACACTAAAAATAGTTTTACTAAAAAACCAAAAAAAGCATATGATTACTATTTGTCAAAAACATTTGAAGATAAAACTATTATATTTGTATTACAAAACGGATTAAAAATGTATATGAAACATAAATATAATGTTGAATTATTTAGATGTCCTGATGAGGCATACATTATTGAATATAATACAGGTAGAAAGGTAATAAAAATATTAGAAAAAAAGGAACAAAATGTTAGTGGGTCGGTAGAAACAAAATTATGGGCATCACCATCGTTAAAACGAGAATATGAATTGGTATTAGGAAGTGAATTTGAAGTTAATTATTGTTTATGTATAAATCTATATTTACAGAATTTGTTAGTTTCAAATAATAAAAAATATTTGACATTAAATAAAATTTTAAGTGAAAATAAAATAGATATATTATTTGGCGATGATGAAAATTATTTTGAAATGATTAATAATTGGATAACTAAATAATTGTTGTTTCTTCATTTAATGTTTTGTTATTCTCTCTATAATTTTTGTTATATTCTCTTATTTTTTCTTTGTTTTTATTGCGATATTCTTTCATATATTCCTTTCTGTCTTGTTTTGGATTTTCATTTTTATATTTCTCTCTATATGATTTATATTTATCATAGTTTAAAATATAATATTCTTTTCGTTTTTCTTCACATTTATCTTTGTTATTTTTGCGATAATCTATTTTTATTTGTTTAATCTTATCTTTATTTTCTTCATAATATTCTCTATCTGTATATAGATTTATTAACACATAAATTGTTCTCAATATAAAATCTTTCTTTTTTATGTTATTCTTCTTTATCTTCAGTATATATTTTTTCAATTAATTCTATTTTATAATCGTTATTTTTAATAATTTCAAATGATGTATAATAATTATTGCTATTATTTTCTAACCACTTATTATAACATCTTATATGGTCTTTTAATCTATACTCTAATTTTTGTTTTGTTGAACCTATATAAATTAAATTGGTTTTATTACAAACTATTTTATATATACTACAACTCATTTAATATAATATATTGATTATATTTATATTATATTATTCAATTTTATTTGTTTTTGAAGAAAAAATTAACTTCAAATGAAAAAAAATATATAATATTAAATACGATATTCAATGAAAGTAATATTGCTGTTTTATTTGGAGATGATGACAACTATTTTGAAACATTTAACAAATGGTTTAATAATTCTTTATAATAACTTCCTTTACTTTTGCTTCTGGATTTTTAGAGTTAATTGCTCTTTTACATAAAATAGATGTTATTTTATATTTTTCACTTGTAAAATTATCACGAACTAAACTAACATCAGCATTACTTAACATCATTTTTTTATTTGTTTCAGTTAATTTATGTATTAATTTAAATAAATTATTATGGTTGTCAATATTAAATCCATTTTCAGTATATCCAACAAAAGAAGTGTCTGTTTCTGGTGCGTATGGAGGGTCAATATATACATAATCATTTGGTTCAATATTATTTAATGATGTATTAAAATCACTACACTCAAATATTACATTTTGTATTAGTTTGTGGATTTCGTCTAAATGTTCTTTGTTAATAATTTCAGGATTATTATAATGTCCGTAAGGAACATTAAATCCTTTTGGACCAACTCTAAAAACGCCTCTAAAACAAGTTTTATTTAAGAATATAAACATCGCAGAACCTATTGTACTTTTTTTATCAGTAAAACTTAATTTATTATATTCACTTCTAATCCAATAATAGTAGTTTTCTTTTGCTACTTTCGCTTCATCAATATTTTTTGGTATTCTGTTTATTTCGCCATCTCCACAAGAGTTAAATTCAGTTATCAATTGTAATATTTGATTATACAACTCATTATGGTTTGATTGAATATTTTTATATATATAAACCAAAGGTTCATTTAAATCATAAGCATATATATTTCCGTGTATTTTTATAATACCATTTTTAACATATGATAATAAGGTCAATAAGACACTGCCTCCACCTAAAAATATTTCACGATAATTATTTATGTTCGTTGGAAATTCAATAATTAATTTGTCTAAAATTTGAGTTTTTCCGCCAACCCACTTCAAAATAGGTTTAGGTATAGATATTTTTTTATGGTTAATATCCTTTACAAGTTTATTATCATAAATAATGTCATCTTCATCAATAATTTCAAACTCAATTGGTTTTGATTTTTTAATTTTAACTAATTTTTCCTTAACAGCAGTGTCTATCATTTCTTTAATCTTGCTCTCAACTACACAAGGATTTTTCTTATTTAGATGAGTTGTATAATGAGATTTTTGGTTAAACTCTTTACCACACTTTTCGCAAGTATATTTACCCATATTTAGTTATAATATACCTTAATATTTTATTTTTAATTCAATTTTTTAAATATAAAAACAATATTTAACTAAAAATAGTTAACCAAGAACTTTTTATACTCGGTTCTCCAACTGCTTTTAATCCATTAAAAGAAAACCATTTTCTTATTTCAGGTATTAATTCCATGATTTTATTTTGTATTTCTGCATTCTTATCTAATTCATAAAGTGTATATGTATTCTTATTGGTTAAATCTAATATGGATATAATTTTTCCTATAACATCTTCTTGTTCTTTTTATATAATTCACTTTTCAATCGCATAGGCATCTTAAATATACTTAAAATAACAAATAAATTTTAAGTATATTTTTATTCAATGATGTAAATGTCATTATTTGAGAAAAATATGAAAAAAATTGAAGGTGCGGTTTTAAATCTTCAATGGTGTAAATTGTTTTTCTGAAATACTTTAAAGATGCGGATTTAAATTTTCAAGGGTGTTAAGCAAAAACTTTTATAAATAAAATAACATATAATTATAATGACAACAAAATATGAAAATGGATTATTTATTTTTAGAAGAGATTTTAGAGTAATAGATAATGTTGGACTCAATATAGCTAACGGCATTTGTAAAAGAATATATCCTATATTTATTTTTACGCCTGAACAAGTTACTGGAGCAAACAAATTTAAATCAGACAATTCTGTTCAATTTATGATTGAATCATTAGAAGATCTATCGTTACAAATATCTAAAATGGGCGGACATTTAATGTGTTTTTATGGAAATAATAATACAATTGTATCATATCTAATAAAACAACTTGATATAAATATTGTATGTTTTAATGCTGATTATACTCCATATGCTATTCAACGCGAATTTGGGATTATAACTATTTGTGATAAAATGGGTATTCCTGTAGAGTATGCTCATGATTATTATTTACATCCACCTGGAACAATTGTTAATGGACAAGGAAATCCTTATCAAAAGTTCACTCCATTTTATAACGCATCTGTTAGAAAGAAAGTAGTTTTACCTGCTAATTTAAGAAAAATACATTTTTCCAGTTCTTTAAAGCATTTACAATACAGTATTTCATTAAATGATGCTATGAAACGTTTTACTAAAATAAATCCGAATATTTTAGTTCATGGTGGAAGAAGTAACGCAATATCTCAGATGAGAATTGCTTCTAAACACATTAAAAACTATCCTAGAAATCATAATGATTTAAGTCATTCAACATCAGAACTAAGCGCATTTATTAAATTTGGTTGTGTTAGTATAAGAGAAGTTTACAAAACATTTAGATCAAAACATGATTTTATTCGTCAGTTATTTTGGAGAGATTTTTATGCTAATATTATGTATTCATTTCCATATGTATTGGGTTCAGCAATGAAGCGAAATTATAATAAAGTTCATTGGCATCATAATTCAAATTGGTTTAAAAAGTGGTGTGATGGTGAAACGGGATATCCTGTTGTTGACGCAGGAATGAGACAGATGAACAAAACTGGATATATGCATAACCGCGCGCGTCTAATTGTATCTAGTTTTCTTGTTAAGACATTATTAATATCTTGGGAAGAAGGAGAAAAATATTTTGCTCAAAAATTAGTTGATTATGACCCAGCAAGTAACAATGGCAACTGGCAATGGACTGCTGGTTCTGGTGCGGATTCACAACCATATTTTAGAATTTTTAATCCATGGGAACAAGGTAAAAACTATGATCCAAATTGTGAATATATAAAAAAATGGGTTCCAGAACTGAAGGATGTTCTTAATAAAGATATTTTAAATTGGGAAGATAAGTATTTGGATTATAAAGACATTAAATATCCTAAACCAATAGTTGATTATAAAAAACAAAAAGATTTAGCATTAAAGATGTATTCATCGATATTTCATTAAATACCTTTTATAATAATTTCATCGGCTTTATATATTTCATAAAAAAACAATAACTGCGTGTTTTTGGTCTCCAGTTAATATAACATTTTCTTCATTGTCTCCTTACACTTAAAATTACCACAAAGCTGATATACAAATATCCTCAAACATTTATTATTAATTATACTAACAAATGTTTAACTGGTTTTATTAATAACTACTTCTTTCGCAATATTTTTCGCAATTTTTTCGTAATTTTTTTCAGATTCCTCTTTTGTTGAACCAGACATTGAGTTTAAAATTATATTCATATATTTATCATTATCTTTTGATTCTGGATCATTAAAATTTGGATGAGCTTTTTGCCATTCAGTAATTTGCTTCATATTTTTATTAGCGACTTGTTTAATTGCCTTAGTTAAAGAAGTTTTATTTTCATCATCTTTAATCCACTGATTATCATCTTTTATGTATATTGTTTCTCGTTTTGAATCACTACAGTGAATTGGTCTTTCTGTATAATCTATTTCATTTAAATTTTTAATAAATACTTTGCTTATGCCTTCAGCATATCCTAATTTTCCAGTATCTTCTAGTTCAGATAATGATACTTGAATTTGGTTAACAAAATCAGTCATATTAATAGCATCTTTACAAGTTTCATTAAGAAAAACCTGTAAATTAAAAGTTTTATTACCGCAATTGTTGTTAGTTGTGTTATATGAACCGGCTTTTTGAGCTAATTCAATAATTGTCTTGTTTTGTTCAATAAGTGTTTGCTGTAATTCTTTGTTTTGTTCTATAAGTTTTAACACCAATTCTGGTGTTAGTTGTGTGTTAGCATCAATATTCATTACATCAAAATCACATTTTTGTTTGTGTTTCCAAAGTCCGCTCCTTTCTTTGTAAGATTTTCCACAATGGCATGTAAACATTTTTTTTTTGGTCTGGTTGACACTATTGTCAACATTGTTGAAATTGAGCGTTTTATGTTTTTTTGTCAAATTATGTTGTTTCCAATGTTGTCTTTTAAAGCATTTATAATCACAATTTTCACAATAAAAAAATGTATTTTCACATTCACTATTTTTACTAAAATTTGTTTCCATTCACTATAATATTTGTCAACAAAAAATAGTGTTTAAGTTTTTTTTGAAAAATATAAAAAAAAATATCGTCACGCTTTTCGCGGTAATTGTTTTGTTTTTGTGACGATAATGCTCAGAACCCTTGATATTGAGGGCCTTTTTCAAAACTTTTTTCGGATTTTTAATTTTGGACATTTTTTTTTGTCCATTTACGAAAACCTAAAATACTTTTTAGATTTTTTTTATGACTGAAAAAATCACCAATATTTTTATTTTGGTTTTGTTACGATAAATAGTAACAAAACCAAAATAAGTAAAACACTGAATATTTACCGGTTCTTTAGTTGGCATAACCCTATTTATATTATGTAACACATTTTTACATAGCATTGTCAATCATCTCTTTAATTTTACTCTCAACTACACAATAATTTTTCTTATATAGATGAGATTTTTGGTTAAACTCTTTATCGCACTTTTTACAAACATATTTACCTATATTTAGTTATAATATGAATTAATATTATATATTTAATTCATATTTTACCAAAAATACCTAATTCTAGTTAATTAAATATTTAACTATTTTTATTTCCAAATAATATAAAAAATTGAAAGTAATTAAATATTACTCTTCTTTATTATAAATGAATATTAGTTGTTTACCTGAAATGTCTACTAGTCCTACTTTTATATTTATTGATGGAAGCTACTTCTGTTTTTATCGTTACCACTCTTTACTTACCTGGTGGAAAAATGCCTATCCCGAAGAAATTAACGTATTACAAGATCCTTATCAAAATCTAAAATTTGTTGACAAATACAAGAAAACATTTGTTGATAATGTTCAAAAAATACCAAAAGGTCTTAAAATTAATAAATCCATTAATCCAATCATTATTGTTGGAAAAGATTGTAAGAGAGAGAATATTTGGAGAAATGAACATTTTCCAAATTACAAAGCAAATCGGGCAAACGATTCGGAAGATGGATTCATGGGGGGACCATTCTTTAAAATGGCTTATGAAGAACAACTATTTATTCAAGGAGGAGCACGTTCTATTTTAAAACATCCTAAGTTAGAAGCAGATGATTGTATCGCTATTACTGTAAAACATTTATTAAACACATATCCAACATGTAATATTTATATTATTACATCTGATAAGGATTACTTACAATTAGCACAAGAAAGAGTCCAATTATATAATCTTGCTTTTAAAAAACTAACAGAACAAAAATCTTGCACTGGAGATTCTAATTGTGACCTATTCTGTAAAATATTAACTGGAGATACTAGCGACAATATACCACCTGTTTTCCCAAAATGTGGACCCAAAACTGCTATTAAGTATTTTGAAAATAGAGAACTATTGGAAAAAAAATTACAAGAATCTGAAACATATAGAACAGCATACGAACTTAATAAAAAAATCATTGATTTTAACAATATACCTAAAGAATTAGTTCAAGAGTTTATGGGTAGTAAATTTTAAAATGGTGTTATTGGCAAGTCATCTCTAATAAATATAGCTTCGCCATTTATATTCCAACTAACAACCATTGTAATTATTTCTATACCTACTTCCATTGCCTCTTTAAACGCATCTCTATATTCAGGATCAATTACTGATGGTTGAAATCTATCCACATCAGTTCGTTGTATAACATAACACATTATACAACGAGTTTTTGTTTCTCTTTTAATTAATGTTAGTTCTCTTATATGTTTTAAAGCTCTTGGACTAACAGAAACTGAACTTTTTTTTCTATAGCCATCTGGAAAATATGCTACTTTTGAATTAAATTCTCTATCACTAAAATCCATTTTTTCTTTTTCTTTAGCATTTAAATCTTCATAATCAGCCAATGGAACATTTTTAACTTCCATAATAAATGGTATACCATTTTTATCTATTCCTGTAAAATCAAAACGCGAATCTATTTTATCCTTTATATAAATAACAGTTTCTCTTCTATATTTTCTAATATTTTGCAGTCTGGTTAGAAGATTTGCGGTTAAAGCGGCTTCGGTTAATGACTCGGCTAATTTAGGATGAATACCAATAACTTGTTCATTACTTCTGTCTCTCAATATGGACAAATATACAGTATGAGAACATTTCATATTAGCCTGATTTTTTGGTTTGGATTTTGATTTGGGACTAAGAGAAATTAGAACAGTTGCGTTTACATCCGCTAGACCACAGCAGCCTAAAGAAGCCGTATGACCTAATACTTCTTCATTATCACACCTAATATCTGCTACATAAGGTGTTTTAACATATTTTGAAGGTCTTTTGATTACTTGACCCTCTATAAGATTATCAATTTTCATTAAAAGTGTTTGGGACATTTGTTCGTATAATTATAATACTTCGTATTATAATTTTTTTATTCAATTTTTTATTTACTAGTCTTTAATTTACGAGTATTATTATTTTTTATTATGTTTTTCTTCTCAGTTTTTTTCTTTTTATTCTCAGGCTTTTTTAAATTATAAGCATATGCTTCACTCATTGGAGCTGGTACATATTCAAACCCAAATATATCAGCCCACGCTTCTCTAATGCGTTCAAATGTGTTCTGACATCTTACAACGTTTTTTTGTAACATATTTGCTGATGTTCCTGGAAATAACTCTAATTCAATTGTTACATAGAAAGAGAGCTTTGATTTCTGTTCCTTAGCTTTATTTTGAGCTACACTGTATGGAACTATTTTTTGTTTTGTATAATATGAATTTTGATACGGGTAACGATAACCTTGTTGTGGCATATAAATAACATTTCCAAGCATATTTGGATTTAAGGGATTATATTGATAAGAATATTGTTCACTTGGTCTTAATGTAGCATTACCTCCAGAAATCTCAGATACATTTAAAAATTCTCGCAACATTTTTTTTCTTTCTTGTAAATCTTTAATTTCTTCCTTATATAATAACTGTTCAGCTTCTTGTTCTAAAGTCTTTTTTTCTTTTAATTGTTTTAATTGTTTATATTTATATTTATAGTTTTCTATTTGTTTATTAATCTTTTCAATATCATTATTAATATTTTCACTTTCAATACGGTTTCTCCTTTGTGTTTCAAAATATAATATATCATCTATTAATTTCTGTTCTCCATATCCCATTTTCCTAAGTATTTGTCTATCTAAGTTTGGACAAGAATTAAATATAAAATATTTTATATATATTGGAATATCATTCACAGTAAAAATATATGGTATATTTGTATCACGAACCAATTTAAACTTGTGTGTTTTACCTTTATCTGTTTCGGTTCGTGTATATACAATATACATATAATCTGTTAAAATTACGTCTGTAGAAATATTTGAAATACTACAATTTATACGAAATTTGTTCAAAAAATTATTTGGATTTCTTTTTACTTTACGTTCAGGGATATCTTTAATCTCTCTATATCCATTATATAAATTATATAATACTTTACCATCCTTTTCAGTTTTAGATATTAATCTGTATGAATATCCTTTATACAAAACAATATCACCAATATCAATTGGCAAGTTTAACTCAAACATTCCAAACATAATAACTTTTATTTTCAAAGTAATTTCTAAAATTACTATAATATCAGGAACAGATTCAATTTTTGTTAAATCTATTGGAGCATCTTGTTCATTATTATAATCCGTTACTAATTGTCTTATTGTATCTGTTGTAAATATTTTTTTTCCATCTTTTTCTGTAGTATATAAATTTGTTGTTTCACTATTTGTTAATATTAATTGTCCATTTAATCCATCTGCTACAGAAGCATATAAACTATTTAAACCCTCTTTATCATTATTAAAAACCATCCAGTCTAAATATGAATTTACATTAATATCTTCTATAATTCTATCATACCAAGCATCTTTTACAACTTTATTCATATTGTAAATAAAATCATCTGTTTCTTGTATATCATAATTTTCAATAGTTTTTTTTAACCACCAACTACTTTTAAAAGTATATGGTATTATATTACTACTTTGTTTAGCGACTATATCATTACATTCTTTTATAAATCCACTTTTACTTATATTTGGTGTAATTATTTCAGCTATTTTTTGACAAGATGAAACAACGTGCTCTCTTGATTCATTTATAGATTTTATTCTAGAACGATAAATAATATATTGATTATTATTTTGTTTTTGTCTTGTTTGAACTTTTATAACATCATTAAAATCGGTAGTATCCCATAAAATTGAATTAGGTATATTACTTTGTGTACCAAGTTGTTGCTTTTGTATAATTTTAATAATTAAGCTGTAATATAATTCCAATGTTAGTGAAAATTCAAGATTCAACTGATTAGTATTTTCCTCGGCTACATAAACTCTTATTTGTCTTGAACACAGAATTTCTAAAAGATATATATACAAAATTATAGCATCATATGCGTTTACACTACTTCTAATATAACTAATATAAAGTTTTTCAAACTTTACATTATCAGAATTATTAGTGTCTATGGCATTTAATCCATCACTTTTAACCAAATGCCATACATATTGGTCATATGGATAAATTGATTTTCTCTTTTCTGCCATTATACCTTCAGCTTCAATTTGCTTTAATATATTATTTTGTTGCTCTAATGTATAAGCGTTATTTAATTGTTTACTTGTATCATCGCAAATACTAATAATATTACTTGTAAAATTACTTATTTCTTTTATGAACATTTCTAAAGTTTTAAATAAATTTACCCATATATCAAATTGATTATATGAATAAGTTAAAAACATTTTAAAATTATAAAGTTCATATTGTTCTTTTTCAATTAGTAAAAAATTTGGATTTTTTCTATAAACTTCTGCTTCTTCCGCAAAGTTAATTTGTGGTTCTAATAATTCCTGTCTATTTTTATAAAGTTGTTTTTCATAAAATTGTTTAAATTTTTTATAATTTGTAAAATATGATACAGATGAAGGATTACTAACATCTTCCTTAATTAAAGAACTTGTACTAACAATATCATATTCAATACATTTTAAAGCTAATTCAGGTTTTTCATAATATTGTATAATTGAAATATATTCTACTTTCAATGATTCTAATAATGCCTTTATGGTTTCAAAATATACATGTTGCTCTTGATATATTTGATTAATAGTATCAGCAATTCTAAAAATTATTTGCATATAACCTATTTTAAGCTGTATAATTTCTAACATTAAATCTTGAGTATCTTTATTTGCCTTTAAAAGTTTTTTAATTGCTTTTACTCTTTCATCAAAATTTGTCTTATATTTTCCCAACTCAATACACGCATCTATATAAGATTGGTCAGCATTATTTAAATTTAGTTTAGATTTATTAAAAGCATAATATAAACCAATTAAATTACTTTTTTTATGTTTATTTATAAAATTTAGCAAATCAGTTTTATCAACTAACAAAGATAAAGTTAATGGGTCTCTAGCTAAATCAATATTATTAGAATAATTAATGGGAATATTTTTACGTAAATATTTTGCTAGTAAGTCCATTATATCTTGAGAAACACCTGGTAATTCATCCATTGGAATAAATGAATCTGTTATGCCTGACATATCTTTTTTAAGCGTAGTATTATCAAGATTATCAGTAGCATTTTTTAAGCCAGAAGCCACTACAGATACATTTTCACTTTCAGATATATTTGAAGATGCTACATTACCTTGTCTTAAAATCTCAGGAATATCATCTTCTTCTTTTTTAGCCGCATCTTCAATCTGTTTAACAGATAAATGTGAAAACTGATTTAATAATTTTTCTAAAGGTTTTTTATCAATTTGCCAATCGGATGGATTAAATTTTACACTAACAATTGTATATGGCTTTTTATTAATATAAAATATATTATTAGTTTTAAAAAGATTCTTCAATGTTATTCGTAAATTATTTTCAATAATATGTTCATCATATGCTTGTTGAAAAGTTCTTTTTTTCTGCATATACCTAAAATCACTTAAAATTCTATTTATCATAGAATCAAACTCCGCTGCTTCAAAAAATTGTGTCATTAAGGCATCTTTTGGTGAACCAGATGGCAGGTTTCTTATTGGTGCTTCATAGTATTTAATTAAAGGATCAAAATAAACTGTATGGCTTTTACTTTTAGGAACAGACATGTAAGGTTCATAATTAACTTTATAAAAATTAGGAATTCGTGTTTTAATATAAATTATTAAAGAATTTGGTAATTTTGAATCATTAGTTTTCATCTCTTCTTGTTTTTGAGATGTCATTTCTGTATATTCTTCGCCATTTATTTTTATTTTACTCATTATATATACTATTTGATAATATATATTATTTAATTGTTTATAAAACTAAATAATATTAATGCTAATACTAATACTAATACTAATAATTGGATTTATAACTATTATCAAGATAATTTCCATAAAGTGTAAACATTTGTCGTTGATTTTTTTTTTGTTTATCTAGTCTAGCTTTTTCTAGAACAACAATGGCATCATTTATCTCTTGTTCAGTAATAGTTCCATCGTCATTAGTATCAGCAATTTTTGCTAATATTCTATATTTATGTGGAACGCAACAATAAGGGCTTTCTTCATTAAATAAATGATCAGAAAGAATAGTAAATACAGCAGTTAATACTAAGGCAGTATAAATATCACGAGTTCCCATCCATGACATAGCAAAAACTAACAGCTGTTTAGTAACATTCATTTTAAGATATTCTTCTGTTGATTTGCTAAATTGAATAACAATAAATTTAGAACCGACGTTAAGTAAAATCATAACAACACCGGCAAAAAATTTGCTATTATTTAGAAACATTATATGGTTATGAGCAAAAGCAATAGTATCATACAAAATAGACATTGTTATATTAATTTAATATAAAAATATTAGATTAATTAATAAATATTCCATTTTTTTAGTTTAGTCATAATAACATTTGGTCCATAATTATCAACAAATGTTTCATATGTTTGATTTATATTTCTAACATATGGACGATATAATGAATTAATTTTAGGTGTAAATCCTTCAGCTGTATAATAAGTAAAGTAAATAATCCATAGAAGAATTATAATAGAAACAAAAATTTTAAAATATATTTTACGCATATATATTTTAATATTAAAAAATTTTAATGTTAAAAAAAATATTTTAGTGGTATTAAACTGAAGCATAAGGAGAAAATCCTTCTAATGATGAAGAGCTTGAGGTTGTATTTAACATTCCACTAGTAAAAGGACTAACTTCACCAGTAGATGAGCTATTCATATTAGGATTAACCGGAATTGTTTTAGAATTCTTAGACATAATAGCAGTTTTTATATCTTCTTTATCAACACCACTTGTCTCATCAGCAATAGATTGTTTAATATTACTAATTTTCTTTTTAGCGTTTTGAGCTGCTGAATTGGTTAAGATAATTTGTCCACCGGTGGTATCGGAATTATCTTCACCAATAGTTGTAGGTGTTTGATTTTCCATACCTTCAACAAAACTTCCAAATTGATTTACGGATGTAATAACTACTAATGCAGCTAATAATCCTAAAGTTCCATTATTTATAGCAAAAAAGATAACTACGCATACCAAAAATAGTCTTCCTAAAAGATAATCATATAAATTATTAACAATTTTTGGATTTACTGCTAAAAATATTGCTAACGCAACAAAAAGAGCTCCAATACTTTGGGTTTTAACACTCATTATATATAACTTACATAATATATTTTTTATACGTTTTAAAACTTGTTTTAAAGTTCCATATTTTCAGATTGTTTTATAAATAATTATCTTATTTTTTATTAAGAGAATGTCTTATTTAGCAATGTCAGCTGCCCCAATAGATAATGATAATAATCAATCAATATATCCTACCGAAGAAACCCCTATTAATAAGAAGAGACAAAATCATAACAAAACACAGAAATATCGTCAAGCATCTAGCGTTTTTAATCCTCAAAAAGTTAATTCTGTATTACAATCTATTCACAATAGCACTCCTGATGATGATGAACTAGGAAACTACGGAACTGCTGTTACCGCAAAACATTCAGATGATTTTAAGCCCATTAATCCATTTGAATTTCCTGCTAAACCTGTTTCCATGGGTGCTGAAAGAAAAAAACAAGAAGGTATGTCTAATATGGAAGATAATTTAGTTCCACAACCAGCAGATGATGAAAATTTAAAATTACAAGAATTACAAAGTGCTTTTATGAATAATGAACAGGTTAGAGAATATTATAGAAAATTGGTGCCAAATTATAATCATTCTAATAAATCTGAAAATAATAAAAACTATTATGAATCTGAATCATCTGGGTATAATCTACCATCTAATAATGATAGAAATCAAGTTTTGATTGAAAAATTGAATTATATGATAAATCTGTTGGAAGAACAACAAGAACAAAAAACTGGAAGTGTTACAGAAGAAGTTGTTTTATATTCATTTTTAGGAGTTTTTATTATTTTTGTAGTTGATAGCTTTACAAAAGTTGGTAAATATACACGATAAATGTTTACACCTTTGCACATTTAAAACGCCGATTTTTTAATGTTTTTATTTTATTTCCTGAATATAATAAAAATTGATTTACTTTTTAATTAATACATTATTACATAACTTATATGAATTTTATCAAAATGAACCAAACTAACGGATATATTTATGTTAGAAATCATCCATCATATGATGTTGATGATGCGTGTAAAATGGGTAAGGCAATTAATATTCCTGAAAGAGATACACAATATGCTACTGGTGAAATTAAGAGAGGATATTTTGAAGCGGTGTTTGAAGTCCCTATTGAAAAAATAGGAATTTATTTTATAAATATTAATTTTTTATATAATATAAAGTAATAATGTTTAAAGGCTATAGAAATCGTCTAATAGCAATGGATAAAACTAACAAAAGTGTTAGTTCTTTAGTTCATGTAAATAAATGTACTAAATGTAAACGTTTAAATCCAAGTCTACAATCAGCAGCGTTAAATAATGTTCAATATTGTTTATTTTGTGGAAATCCGTTTTACCTAGTTAAGTCGGAAAAATAATATTGATTTTTACACCCTTGAAGTTTCCTTTCGGTATAAAATGAAAGGAAACTTCAAGGTTTGCATATTATAAGGCATATAAATTTTAAGAATTCTTCTAATAACCCTAATGAGTTATTGCTTCTTGATAAATAATTTGGGCTTTCTTTATTATTTTGCGTATTATTAAAAATAAATAAATAATAGTGTTGTTTATAAAATGTATTTAGGAGCTTTTTTACTTTTAAACTTATTTTTACAATCAAATTCATTATATAATTTAGTTTCACGTAATTTAATACTCAAAAATAATAATTTACCATTTAAAAAACTTTGTAACCCTATTTATAAATCCAAAAAGAATAACGTAAATAATTTTGCTGAGTTTAATGATGAAGACACTGATTTTGATAATGAATTTGGAGTAGAATTAGAAGAAATATTTAAAAATAACAATGCTATTCCAAAAGAATTAGGAATTAGAGTATTTTATCCAAAGGATAATCCTGCTAATTTTTTACAAAAATTGTTAAACAGTGAAGAAAAGCAAAATAAAAAAAGCAAAAATTTTGAACTAATTTATAATAATAATTTTAATTTTAGTAATGTAGGTGGATATAATTTAGTTAAAAATGAACTTTTACAATGTGCTGATATTCTTGTAAATTACACAAAATACCAAAAATATAATGTTAGAACACCAAAAGGTATAATTTTAGAAGGACCTCCTGGAAATGGTAAAACAATTTTAACAAAGGCATTTAGTGGTGAAATAAACATTGGATTTATTCCAGTATCTGGTTCTCAATTTCAAGAAATGTATGTTGGTGTTGGACCAAGCAGAATTAGAGAATTATTTGAATTTGCTAAAAAGAATAAGCCTTGTATCATTTTTATTGATGAAATTGATGCCGTTGGAAGAAAACGTTCTACTGATTCTGATTCTAGCTCAAGTGAAAGAGATTCAACATTAAATGAATTACTTGTAGGTTTGGATGGATTTAAAGAATTAAATGGAATTTTTGTAATTGGAGCAACTAACAGAATTGATTTATTAGATGTTGCTTTAATTAGACCTGGAAGAATTGACAAAAAAATATTTATTGGAAATCCTGATAGAAATACACGTAAAGAAATATTACAAATTCATTTAAAAGGAAAACCATATAACCCAAATATTCAATTAGATAAATTAGTAGAACTAACAAATGGTTTCTCGGGTGCCGAAATTGAAAATTTATTAAATGAAGCTATGCTTTATGCTTTAAGAAATAATAGAGAGATTATTGAAAAAAATGATATTGAAATTATGGCAAATAGAATTTTAACTGGATGGCAAATTAATGAAAATAAATTATCACAAGAAATGTTAAATCAGGTGGCTGTTCATGAAATAGGACACGCTTTAGTAAGTATTTTTACTAGATACAAAAAAATAATTAAAGTATCGATAAATCTATGGTCACCAAAAGCTCTGGGATTTACTTTATTTGATGATACTGACGATAGTATTATTTCAACAAAAGAAACGTTAAAGAAAGAAATAATGGTGTTATTAGGAGGAAGAGTGGCCGAAGAAATATTTTATGGCGAACAAATTTCTTCGGGTGCTGTAGATGATTTCCATAGAGTTAAAAATATAATTCAAAAAATGGTCATTGATTATGGAATGGGAACAAATTTATTTTTACCATATAATTCAGACAAATATAGGGAAAAAATTGATAATGAAATAGAAAATATTTTTAATGAAGCATATAAAGAAACCAAATTTTTACTTATGAATTCAAAACAATTAATAAAAGATTGTGCTAATTTACTCATGATTAAAAATGAAATAACTGAAGATCAAATTAATAAAAAAATAAAAGGAATTTATGATTACCTTATTAAATAATATATTAAAACTATTTAAAGAAATATTTTACTCTTTTTTAATTTATTATTAAGCACTTCTCCGATTTAAAAGGACTATACGCAAAATTATAGAAAAAATATGCCATCGGAGATATTACTATTGGATGTGTTCTTATACAAATATTATTTATTATACAAGTATTGTCACTTATATCTTCCACTGTTAAATATCTAAAATTACTATGATCTTTTATTATTGACCATAATGATACTTTAAAACCTTTTATGAATTCTTCTCTTGTTAGTATCCCCCCATTAACTGATGCTATACATGATATTATTTCTTTATCTTTTTCTATATATGTACATACCTT
>Ga0214923_10002848_pt1 | contig 22416 bp, 17 predicted proteins | sample LL1510_MetaG_FD_177993 | JGI IMG/M metagenome (GOLD analysis project Ga0214923, IMG submission 177993) | Freshwater microbial communities from Lake Lanier, Atlanta, Georgia, United States - LL-1510 | ecosystem: Environmental > Aquatic > Freshwater > Lake | place: USA: Georgia | collected...
ATTTTATTTAGTATATAATTTAAATAATTTATTACTAAGTTTTTGTTTAAGAATTATATTTATTTAATTTATTACTAATTTTTTATTTAATAAATATTATTGATTAATAATTTATCAAAAACTTATTTAAGAATATCATAATTTTTCATAAATGAGACTCATAATTTTATTACTCTCATAGTAATCTCATAAATGAAACTCATAATTATTATGAACATCATATTTTTCATATATGAGACTCATAAAAAATGAGTAAAATTGAATACATTTATAGATTTTTAATAAATATTATAAAATGGTTACTATCAAAACTATTGACGATTTTATAAAATTTAAAGAATTTACTATAAGACCTATATGTTATGTTTATTATAAAGAAAGTTTATTAAATGCATACTATGTTGGATTTACAACGCAACATGCATATTATTATTTAAGAAATCATCATAAAATGAAAAAAATTAAAGATGTAATTAATAATGGATATTCTATACAAATTTATACAAAATATAATGAGAATTCATTAATTAATTTATTTAAACCAAAATTAAATATGATAAAAGGTACTGGAATATGTGGTAGAAATATTAAAAGAAAACTTATAATATCTGTTGGTGAAATTATCGTCTCTAAAAAAAAGCGTCCGCCATATAAAAAGATAGACAAATATAAAAATTTGTATTCTATTCATGAAACTTTATGGGATGATTTATTTAAAAATAAAAAAGAATTTGTCTCGATTCATTATGATATGGTAAAATATTTAATTGAAAAAGAAAAGGATAAAGAAAATAAATATGAAAAATACAATAAGATAATTAATAATGAAGTATTTATAAAATCATTCAATAATTATCGTTCTGATAAATCAAAAGAATTACTAGATGGTATTTGTTTAATATTAAAATTTTGTAAAATACCAATGTTATATGCTTCATATATTATAATACATGAAGTATATTTGAATAATTTAAAAACATTACTTCAAGAAAAAAATATTGATAAAGAAACATTAGAGACAAATAGAAATGAGTGGTATTATTTATTTCATTATATGGATAATTATATAAAAATTCATAACGAAATTATAAAAATTTTAAAATTAAATAATTATTTAATTGATATTAATGTACATAATATTAAAAAAATAATACGTGAATTATCTTATTTATATAGATTATCTATAAAAGAATATTTTAATGATATTTATATTACATATTCTTCAATTTTATAAAATTGTATAACTTTAATTAATTTTAATCTTATTAACTAGATATCGATTGTTATCATTATATACTTCAAAATCTTTCGAAATTATTGATTTAATTTTTGCTTTATAAAATCATTAATTATGATTTTTTGTTCATTGATTAAAAGATAACAAGAATCCATAATATTCTCTTTATGTATTATTGGGTCATATGTAATTTCCAAACCAATAAATCCATATCTTTGAGTTTGTGTTGGGTATGTTTTAGTTAAAATATCAAAAAAATCTTTATATGGTGGTTCTATACCATTACCCATATTTGATGAAAAAACATTTTTAAACATATCTTTAAGTTCTGAAATTTTAACATTTTCATTATTATTTTTTTTAATTATATAATGATTAATAATTTCTTTTATAATATCACTATATTCAATTGAATTGTCAATAGTATCAATAGTAAATTGTAAAGATTTTGAAGATATATTATTATAGATAAACTCTTTTTTGTCATGATTAATTAAAATTTTGTGATTACCATAATTTATTACATCTATACTTGACAACATATCAAAATAATGTTCAACCTCATATTCTTGAGATTTCCCTACTTCAATGGATAAATTTATATTTTGTTTTGATTCTATATTTTCAACAGAATCCATCAAATCAAAAATTGGTTTGATTTCTTCAAGTGTTACTTCAAAAAATTCTTTTTTAAGATTAACTCTTTTTGATTGAAGAATTTGATGAATACATTTTTCCTTTTCTTTGCAATTTAAAACTTTTTTACTCATTTCAACTATAAATGGAATTAGAGTAAATGTTCCATTTGCTTCCTTTAATCTTTCCTCTATATTTCTCTCTGTCATTCCAATTTTTAAAATACCTGGCATACTTTTGTTTGACATTGCATAAATATAACCCATTATGATTATGATAATATAAAATTAATTTTTAATTACATTTTTTTGATTTAAAATCAAATCTCTATTATTGAACATCAATAATTTTATTTCATTATAAATATATTTTAATTCATTATCATTATCTTTCATTTTTAAATATTTTGAATATTTTTTACTAGTTTCATCATCATTTTTATTTTCAATCCAACATTCTATTAAATATTCTTTTTCTTCATATACAGTGTGTAATTCTTTATTATGGGTTAAGGTCCATTTATTATCCTTATACATCATGATGTGATTACTTTTAATATTTGATATATATATATTCATATTTTCTGGTTTTTCTGGGTCAAAATGTATTTTCTCAATCATTGCCTTTACACAATTTGTTACTTTATTAATACATTTTGTATAATCCTTATCAGTTAAATGTGAAGTATCTGTTTGGTCGTAATTTAAAAGATTTACATTAACAATATTATTAATTGTATTAATTGAATTTGTATTATATGTATTATTAATTTCTAATTTATCCATTAATTTTTCAATTTGTTTTGATTGTGTCTCTAATTGTTTATCTTTATGTTCTAATTGATTTTTTTGTTGTTCTAATTGAAGATTTAATAGACGAACCAATTCAGTAAGGTCTTCTGTTTTATTCTTAGTGCATGAATATTTTATGTGTCTATACATAGATTGTTTAAATTTAAATTTTTGTTCACAATATTTACATTCAAATACTATTGCTGATTTTGGAGGAATTTCGGGTTGACTTTGGGGTGACCCAATGTTGACTAAATGTTGACTTTGGGGTGACTTTGGGTTGACTACCGACTTACTTTCAAGCAACTTATGTTTAGTGCTTAAAACATGCTTATCATAATTGTATTTCTTTTTTGTAGAAAATAAACAACAATCACACTTATACTCCATATGTTATTAATATATATTATTTTTATACACTTTTTCCTTAATTTATAGTTTTATTATTATAATAGATTCCTTATTTTAAGCTTATTATTAAGGAAATCCGCACCATAATGCTCCTTTTGGAGGACTAACGAAAAAGTACTAAAACGAGGGGGGGGGAATTTTTTAAAAAATATTTTATAATTTTTCAAAGAATTTTATTTTTAAAAATCCAAAATTTATTTTAAAAAATTTAAAAAATTGAAATTAATCACTTTCATTTCCACTTTCACTATCAGATTCATTATTTCTTATTTTTAAAAATTCTTTTACACTATCCTGTATTTTTTCTTCCAATAATTTCATAAAATATTCATTATTATCATATTTATTTAAAATAATTTCTTTATCTTTATTTTTTTTTTCACGACTCATTTCAACTTCAATATATGAAATAAACTTAAATATATATTTTGGTAAATATTTATCATTAAAAAATTGATTTTTTATTTCATCTAATTTTTCATTTAAAAATCCAATAAATTTTGATGCTTTTTTAAAATCATCAGGACAATGTACTCTCCAATATTTATAAAAATAATATAATTTATATGATTCTGTTTTACATTTATCAGTAATAATATTATACATTCTTTTTTTAATAATATCTGAACTATTTATAAGAGAATTATCCCATTCAATATAATATGGCTCAGTTTGGTCTAATGTAAAAATACAAGTTATTACTTTTTTATTATTAAATTTTAAATAATTATCTGTTATTTTACCATTCTTATATTTTTTTACATTATTTATAAAATGTGTATCAAAAATACTATTAACTATTATTTCATTATAATTTAATGAATTAAATTGAGGTTTTATATAAGAAATTATAACATGTTCATCATCATAACCAATTAAATTAAATTTTTTATGAATATTAAAATTATCATTACCTTCATAATGCAATATATGATTAATCAACCAATTTATTTTAGGATATTTTATATGAAATAATTTCATAATATTTTTAATATCTTCTATTTTTTCAAAATGATTTAAAAGATATAATTTAATTTCATCTATTTTTTTATTTTTTACTTGTATTATTATTGGATTGTTAAAATGTTTTTTACACAAACATTTTTCATGTCCAATTATAGTTTCATTTGTAAATGTATTATCATATAAATATATGATATCATAAATATCATTTATATTTATATTTGAATATTGTTTATTATCTGAAATTTCTATCATATAATGTAATATAATACACTCAAGCGGACATAATATATTTTGATTACCTTTTAAAATATCACTTACTTTTTTTTGAACCTCAATAATTATTTCATAAATAATTTGAAAATATTTTATATAATCTTTACCTTTATTTGAAATTTTGATAATAGGAAAAACCAATTTTGTTTTATCTGTTAATAAATTATAATATTCTTTTAAATAATCAATTTTTACTGGTAAAGAATCAACAACTTTATGTAGAACAGCTTTAATTTGTTGTTTTAGAAAATATGATTTATTTCTAATTTCATTATATAATATTTCTAATAATATATTTACATATAATGCTGAAAATCTTATACTATGATTACTCATATCTATTATTTTTTTTCGAGTATTATTTTCAATGATTTTTTCTATTTCCGCATTAATAATTATATAATCATAAAAAAATTTATATGATTGTTCTTTTGAATCATTTATTATATCATCATATTTTATAGAATTATCTTTAATTATTGGCTCTGGCATATTTTCTTTAGATATTGGTTCATTTTTAAATATATAATCATTAATTTTAATTGATATATCATCATGATTATTTTGATACATAATATATAATTTCTCTTTCATTCGCGTTATAGCAACATGAAATATTGAATTATATACCAAATTGATATTTCCACTATATTTTTTTATTGCACTTTCATTAAAACCAATTAAAAATACTACTGGTCGTCCATCTCCTTTTGAAGAATGGCATGATACAATTCTTGTTGATTTATCTGATTCAGACAAGTCAATTGAAGAACCTTCTTCTGATTTATGAAATATAGCATATCTGTAATAATTATCTATATTTATATTTTCATTTGAATTTTTATCATTCCAAAATATATTTATTGCTAATTGTAAAGCATCTACAAGAGGATTTTTTTGTGTAAATAAAGTTACTATTAAAAAATCTTCTGGTAATCGATTATATATATTGACTTCATTTTCATAATATTTCATTATTTTTTCTATTTCCTTTACAATTTCTTTTTCAGTTTCTTCATTTTGATTTATAGAATCTATAAATTTCCCTTCAAAAAAAACGATTGGTTCATTTTCATCACCACCATATGAATCATATGGTACAATTTCTGGAAGATTATAATCTTTAAATGGAATCATAAAATTTACAAATTTAATTAATTTTGGATGTATAAATCTTCTACAAATATTTGTAGGTTCTAATTTAATAGTTTTAATTAAATGAATTTCGTTTTCTAAAAAATATGTAAAGGAATTTGTTTCGTTTTTTATACTTTGTAATTTATCTCCAACAATAAAAACATCTATATATTTATTTCTCATTATTTGAATTATAGCTTTTGCATAATGTTCAGGAGGATCCTGAAATTCATCAATTACAAGTAAACATTCTTTATTTAATTTTGTATTTATACCTCCAAATTTAAATCCACCATTTAAATCTGTAGTTATATATTCATTTATAATTTCATATATTAATCCTTCAAACATGTCATAGTGAGTATGTTTTTTATTACTAATAGAATATGTAAAAGAATCTATTGTTGAAATTATAATTTGACATGTTTTATTAGATATTTTGTTAAAATATTTAATAATATATTTTTTATTTTCTTCTTTTATTTCAATATTTATTAAATTTTGAAAATTATGTTTTTGGTTTTCAAATTCACTTTTAATAATATGTTTTGCTGAATGTTGTTTTGTAATATATATAAAATTTGTATAATGTGATTTATCAATATCTTCTAACATTTTAATAATTCCATATGTTTTTCCATTTCCAGCTCCTTGTTGTTTTATAAATAAATTACACTGTTCAGGTTCTATATTATCCCAAATATCGGTATCATTTTTAAGTGAATTTATAAATTCTTCCTTTGTTTTACCATTTTCTATATCAATCATACGACTTTTAACTTTATCTGGATTAATTTTATAAATTTTTTGATTAATATCAATAAAAATAAAACTATAACTTTTAAAACTTTCATATTTCCAATATTCTGTAAATTCAAGATAAACCCGATTTGAATATTCTAATAATTTAATATCTATTCCTGTATTACCATCTATTAACCAAATAATTTCAACATCATGTAATTTATAATCTTCCATTCTATTATCAATTTCTTCTTTTTCATATTTACTATGTTGAACTTCTAAAATTTTATTATTATTAAGTACTACGTCAGCCCAACGTTCTTTTATTTGTCCTATTTTTTTTGGGTATAATTTTTCTGTTATAGGAAAATGAGATTGCCATTCACAATGCCAATTTGTCATAGGAGAACCTCCTGTATCCTCATTATTTTTATGTCTAAAATATGGCTTACGAATTTTACCATTACATAATATTAATTCATGCCCATTATAGCATTTTATATTATGTTCATTATTTTTTATATAATCATTAATGTGCATTGGTTCCAAATTATTTTCGGTATAACAATATTCTGAAATAAAATTAATGTTACAACAATTGGTCATAGATAATATAATGTATCAATTTATCTTTATATTATAATGATAAACTTAAATCAACAACCTAATAAGAACTTAAACAAAAAACATATAGTATAATATATAAAATGCTTTCAACAACAAATGAAAAAATCATCACTTTCTATAAAAATCATCCATCTATTTCTTTTGAACAATCCAATCTTTTTTTAATTGAATTACTAGAAAAAATTACAACACATGAACAAGAAGATGGTCAAGGAAATAATCATAAAGAAAATCAAAATATCTCAGCATTAATGCTTTCACAAATGGTTGACCGTTTAAAATCAATGGAAGATAATATTCAGAGACAAGAAGGAACATATTCTCTCAAAATGATGGAAATGAAAGATAAATATATGGAAGATATTAAAATGATTCTTTCTAATAATGTTTCTGAAAAATTCTCTCCACTTTTACAATTATATAATCAACAACTTTTGGATAAAACACAATTATTATTTCAAATTCTTCCAGAAAAAATTAAAGAATTACAAACATTTATAGAAACAGAAACAAAAAATAAAAGTCAAAATCAAAATCAACAATTAAATCAGGCGGATTTGTCTCAACTTCAAAAAGATTTTGAACAAAAATTCGCACAAACTCAAAAAGAAATCGAACATGGTTTTAAACAAGTTACAGATATTTCTACTCAAAATCAACAAAGTGTAACAGACCTTCTTGGAAAAATGAATAATTCATCACATAAAGGAAAGATTTCTGAGAATTTACTTTTTTCTATTTTACAAAATTTATATCCATCTGCAAATGTAGAATTTGTTGGAACAACAAAAGAAACAGGTGATTTTATTTTGGAGAGAAAGAATAAACCAAAAGTATTAATTGAAAATAAAGATTATTCGAGGTCAGTACCAACTGAAGAAATTTTGAAATTTATTAGAGATTGTGAAGTACAATCGTGCAGTGGATTGTTTATTTCTTCAAATAGTGGAATATGTGGCAAGGATTCATATGAAGTTCAAGTAAACAATGGTCAAGTTTTAGTGTATATTCATTTTTGTAATAATGATTCAGATAAAGTAAAAATTGGAATTGATATTATTGACCATTTTAAAGAAATGCTCGATAATTTAGATAAAGGTGATAATGAAGAAATCAGTAAAGAAGTAGTAAAAGACATTAATGATGAGTATAAATTATGGGCTTCTAATCGCAGTGCAATGTTGAAATCTATCAAGGAATTTCATGAATCTATGAAAAAACAATTGGATGCAATGAGTATTCCAAGTTTGGAAAAATATTTATCGACGCGATTTACGCCTATTAGTACAATGTTAACGTGCGAACATTGCGGATTTTCTTGTAAAAATAAACAGGCATTATCTGCACATCAACGAGGTTGTCCTAAGCTGAAGAAGTAAATAAGTAAAATATTGAATGTTTTTATTCAAAATCAAAAAAATAAATAAAAATGTTCCATGTTAACATTGTGGATTTCCTTGTAAACAATTATTATGTGTACATCAACGTAAAAAATTCAAAAAAAATATTTAAAAATCCAAATATTTTTCATTATATATATATAATGAAAAAATATAAAAGAACATTGCTAAAACATAAACGAAAAAAATTAACAAAAAAAATTAAAAAAAAGTTGGGAGGGGCAAGCATAGTAAATGCTATAGATAAAACAAAAATAATTATTGAAGAAGTTACACAAGGATTTCAATATATATATGAAAAAAACAAAATAGCATTTGCCAATATTAAAATAAATGATTCTACCTTTAATATAATTCAAATTTATGTTGAACCAAATTATAGGTCAAAGGGAATTGGTAAATTTATATTAAAACATTTATTAAAATATGCATTTGATAATGTAAATATTAAAGTAATAAAATTAGAAAATTTAACACACTCCTTACAATATAACCCAAACGATATTCCTAATAAAATGTATGAAAAAGCCGGATTTTTATATGTCAATCCTAATGATCGATATCATAAAAATGATATGATTTTAAATCGTGAAACATATGAAAATGACCAAATGTATGAAGGTTATTTAAATACATAAATTATATGTTTTTGCTTATTAAAGGTATATTAGTAAATTATTCATTCTGAAATCTTCTAGTTAGACTTCAAAATAATAATTCATTTTATGAATTAAGATAATTTTATTTTATCCATTTTTAATATTTTTCACAACATCTTTATTATTAAACATCATTAATTTTATATCATCGTATATAGTTTTTAATTCATTCTCTTTATCTTTTATTTTCAAATACTTGGAATATTTTTTACTAGTTTCATCATCTTTATCTTCAATCCAACATTCTATTAAATATTCTTTGTCTTCATATACTGTTTCTAATTCTTTATTATGTGTTAATATCCATTTATTATCTTTATACATCATAAAATATTTATCCTTCAAACTTGGAATATAAATATTCATATTTTCTGGTTTTTTTGGATCAAAATGAATTTTTTCTATCATTGCTTTTACACAATTTGTTATTTTATTAACACATTTTTTATAATCAATATCAGTTAAATGTGAAATATCTGTTTGGTCGTAATTTAAAAGATTAACATTAACAATATTATTAATTGTATTATTAGAATTTGTATAATTATTAATTTCTAATTTCCCCATTAATTTTTCAATTTGTTTTGATTGTGTCTCTATTTGTTTATCTTTATGTTCCAATTGCAAATTTAATAAACGCACTAGCTCAGTAAGGTCTTCTGTTTTATTCTTAGTACATGAATATTTAATATGTTTTGATAAAGATGATTTATGTTTATATGATTGGTCACAATATTTGCATTTAAATGTATTGCTACTTTCTTGGCTTATTTCGGCTAACTTTGGACTAACTTCGGCTAACTTTGGACTAACTTCGGCTAACTTTATTGAAACGTTTCCAATATGCTTGTTAGTTTTTAAATGATTATTATAATTAGTCTTTAATAGTGTGGAAAAATTACAACATTCACAAATATACATAGGCATTTATATTACTAAAATATTGTTTTTATATTGTTTTTATTGGAAAAAACAATAATACTTATAAAAAACAATATTTGTTATTATTTAGTATATAATCTTTTATTGTTTTTTTATTGTTTTTGTTACCATAAATAATTTTAGTTAGCCTAATTTTTTTCCAATAAAAGGCTGGGGGGGAACTTTTCAAAAACATTCGAAATTTTCAAAGGAATTATTTTTAAAATCCAAATATTTTTTAAAGAATTATTTTATTAAAATAATGTTATACTTCATCTAATAAAAAATTAGGTATCTAACATCTAACTAGTAACAGTAACTAGTAACAGTAACTAGTAACAGTAACTAGTAACAGTAATTAATAGTTTCGGGTAAAATTTATTTATAAAAAATCTCAAAAAAATATGTAAATAAACCTTGTAGTAACGCAAATATACACATTACTAAAATTATTTTAAACCAATCTTTTTTACTTGGTAAATCAATTTTTGTTTCTTTATTACTAAATTTACCAATATTATAATGAATTAAATTTTCTATAAGATTGAGAAATAAATAGACGAAAAATGAAATCGCAATTATATGAAATTTACCTGAAATAATAAACATTATATAGTATTTATAAAATCTTTATTCAAAAAAACCTTTATTCAAAAAATTAAAAATATTTTGAAAATTCAAAATATTTTTTAAAGAATTAAATATTTAATTTTAAAATAATAAAATGTAAATATATGCATAACACTATAATTTATATATTATTAATTGTAATTAGTGCATGTATTTCGATTATTTCAAAATTTTCTTTAGGTATAAAAGTATTATTATTTTTTATAACTTATTATATTTTATTTTTTATATTAGAATTCTTAAGTATTTATAGTGAAATACACATATGGGAACAACGTGAAAATACATCACAATGTTATGATTGGTTTGAACATTATTTCAAAAAAAACTATGGAATATTAAATGGTGAAAATATTTTTGATTATTCAGAAAGTATATATTTTGGTGATTATACTATATCATCCAAAAAAGCATTAGAAAATAAATATAATCTTATTTTTAATGAATTAAATTTATCAAAGGGTAAAAAATTATTAGATTGTGGATGTGGAATTGGAGCATGGATGAAATATTGCAAAGAAAGAGGAGTTGATGTAATTGGTTTAACCTTATCTAAAGAACAACAATTGTTGCTGAAAAAAAAAGGATTAACTGCATATGTTCAAGATTATCGTGTATTTAATAAAAATTTTATAAATCAGTTTGATGCAATTAGTTTATTAGGTTCAACAGAACACGTAACTGATTATTCAGGGGAAAAAGATATGAATAAAAAATCATACAATGATTATAAAAATTTATTTTCAGTAATGAAAAAATATTTAAAACCAAATGGACGAATGCTTTTGACTGTATTGACACAATGTAAACCTCAACATGAAAGACTAGACCCATATAATTTGTTTCAATCGTATATAATGCAGAGACATTATGGTGGTTATTATGCAAAAACAGAAATAATTAGTAAAGCCATTACAGATAATGGATTTACTATAAATTCAATAGATGATTATACAAAAGATTATCATTGGATTAGTATAGCCGAACCAGACCATTTCGGTCATTGGTGGATACATTGGGAAGAAGACCCATTAGATAAAATTATATATTTCTTTAAAGGATTAGTAACAGACCCATTTTTATTACATCATTGGTTATATTATGGAATGGATACATGGATGTGGCAATTTGGCGGATATCAAAAAACACCACTCACAGATAATCAAGTAAAAAAAGCAATAGCAAATTTGAAATATTTTATTATAAGCAACTAATAAGCAACTAATAAGCAATTAATAAGCAACTAATAAGCAACTAATAACCAAATAATAATTGATTTAAAATAAATTATATTTTATATTATAAATTACACTGTTTATGGTACTAAATCCTGACCCATTTGAAAATATTTCATTGGCTTTAGATATTATAAAAAAGTCCACCATAGTATCCAATATATAAGAATATTCTTTATTTAAAGTTCCCATATGAATTTTATTATTATCCCAATATAATAATTCTGGAATATTTAATTTTATTTTTGTTCCTATTTCTTTTGAATCAGTTATTAATACATATTTTTCATTATCAAAATTAATTATATTATTAATTTTATTATAATATAAATTATATAAGTAATCATTGTATACATTATCTTGAATGAAATTGTCTCCAAAACGTAAATGAATTACAATAAATCGAGAATCCATATTAATTTTATATATATCATTAAAAATATAACTTAATTTATTTTCAACTTCTATTGTGGGAGATAAAATATCTTTTAAAAATTTTGAACATTCTGGTGTAATTTCACCATAATTATTAAGATTTTCATTATGTAAATTATAAAAAGAATTAGTTAATGCAGAAAAAGATTTTCCAGATTTAAATTTATTTTCTAATTGTACATATATATTATCATAAGACAATGGAGGTAAATATTCTTCTATTTCTGTAACTATTTCTATTTCTATTTTTGTATTTTTATATTTATTAAAAATATTTTTATTTTTTTTTAAATAGTTAAATAATGGATGTTCACCATCAATATACAATTTATAATTATATTTTTGTGAAAATTTATATAAAGCAATTGTTCCTCTTAAAAAATCAGCAAATCCAGGAGGTTGAGGATTTGTTTTACAATTTATCAAATATTTATGAATACAATATTTTTCAATTTCATTTTCAAATTTTTTTTCTATATAAGCAACTAATATATCATTTTTTGCAGAATAATCATCAAAATATTGAATTTTATAATTTGGATTAATTTGATATAGTTTTTCAAGTATTTCATTTAATTTAACTGGAAACCCAATATATTTATCATTACAATTACTCATTAATCGAATATCATCAATCATAATTGTATGTGTTTTATTTGAATGTTGTTTAATTTGTTCTAATTCTTCTAATATTGGACATATTGTTTCTGAATCACAACCAACATCTGGTGTTCCTGACCAATGACTATCCAACCAAAATGTTATTTTATTATTAATATCTTTAATCTTATCATATAAATCATATTTACTATTTGCTTTATATATAATAATATTTGGATTTAATTCAAATCTTTTTGTGCAATTTGTAAAAAATACATCAGATAATTCTAAACTTATTATTTTGGAAGGCACAAATTTATTATTAGCAATTATATTTAATGTATCTCCTTGAAAAGTACCAGTTTCTACAAATGTATCATTTAAAAAATTCAAAAGTTCTGGTATAAAAGGCATTAACAATAAATATTATTTGGCTTTATATAATAACCTATAATAAGCTATAATAAGCTATAATACCCTATAAATTATAATCTAATTTTATTTTATTATTTGAAAAACATTTGTATTATTACCCCGATAAAGCATAATCCATATAGAACAATTACCAGACCCACATATTACATATTTACATTTTGACATTATAATAGTTATAGCAAGATAATATTTAGAAAATTCACTATTTTTTTCACGATATAAAATATCAACAGTTGTATTCGTTTTTGTAATATGTCTTATATGATTCTTAAAAATAAATGAATTTGGAAAATGATTCATCATAAAATCTATAAATTCTGTTTCATCACTTTGAATTAAAAACCTAATATTAGGATTATCTTTTAATATTAGATTAGCATAATTTAAATAATCTTCATATGTTGGTAATATCATTTCAGTTGCCTTATCATTCCCTCTATAAAATAATACACATATGTTATAATCAATATTATAATCATTTTCCATTTTTTTAATAATAGAAATGATATTTTGTGACGGAGAAAAATATTTTTTTACAACAGGAATAATATGATTATAGTCTAATTCTGAAAAATTATTATACTGATAATCATCCTTATAATTTATAGGAGATTCAATATTCATATTAATTTTATTATAATCTTCAAAATAATCAAATGTTATATCTTTATTTTCATTTTTATACCAATTAAATGATTTTGAAGAATCAACCTGAGGTATTACATTATTTATATTTATAAAATTAACAATTCTATCTAATCTAACAGAACAACAAGAAAAAAATCCTGCATTATGATGTATAACCACGTCCATTAGTATTTTAAACTAATTATTTTTAAACTAATTATTTTTAAACTAATTATTTTTAAATAAATTATTAAAATATAATTTAATATTAACATTATTTAATATTAAATTATTATTTAATAAAATATTATGAAAACAATTATACAAGTATGGACGCATAGTTGTATAAATACCGAAGGTTTTTGGGGATTAGGTGATATGATAAGGGGAACATGTTTTTTATACGAATATTGTAAAAAACATAATTATCAGTTTATATTAGACATACAATTACATGGTATATCCAATTATTTAATACATTCGCCACATGAATATAGTGATATTATTTTAAAAAATAAAGATAATATTTTTTTTGTAAATATTGATAGTGATATATCAAAATATACACAAAATAACATAAATTATTTTTTTACAAATGCAAGTATTTATACTTATGAAAATATAAATGAAGATACAAAAGAATTTATAAAAAATATATTTAAACCAAATGAAAAATTTTCAAAATATTTATCAGAATATTTAACACTTCCATTTTTTCAAAATAAATATAGCGTATTGCATTATAGATTAGGAGATAAATATAATGAAAATGTTGAACCATATTTAAAAAATATTAAAAATAATATAGAAGAAAATCAAATATTTATAAGTGATTCGAATGAATTAAAATATATTGTAAAAAATAATACAAAACTATTTATGCTTGATATTGAACCAGGTCATATTGGAATAAATTTAAATGTAAAAAATGATTTAATTGAATATTTTATTTTAATGAAATGTGATAAAATAAAAACTTATTCAAATTATTCTTGGATTTCTGGATTTGTTCATTCTATAAATAAAATTTATAATATTCAATTAATAAATATTAAATATCAAATTGTTTAATACCATAAATGTTCAATGCCATAAATGTCAGTAGAAATTTTATTTAAAAAAATAATAAATTTAATATAATGAATAGTGAAACTTTTATAAAAATTATGGCATTTTATGAGTTTTAATTACTTAATTATATTGAATTTTCATTAGCATTTTATTATTTGGGAAAAAGAAATTAATGCAGTTATGGATTTATTATAGGAAGTATTATATGTATTTTATTATGGTTAACTGTAGGAAGTAAAATGTAATATTAAGATAAAATGAATTTTAATATTACATGAAAGCATAAAAATTATAAATTATAAAATTATAAATTATCTAATTGGTATATTTAATTGTACTTTTTAAATTTCCATTAGGGTCTTCTACATACTCAGTAATACTAGGTCCAGAAGGGCCAGGAAGTCCAGTTGCACCAGGAGGACCAATAGGGCCAATAGAACCAGGAGGACCAATTGGCCCAGTTGCACCAGTTGCGCCAGGAGGACCAGTTGCACCAATTGCGCCAGTTGCACCAGTTGCACCAGTTGCACCAGTAGCACCAGAAGGACCAGGAGGTCCTGTATCTCCTTTAAATGAAGGTACGAATTTTTGAACCATTTCATTAGTTGTAAAATTAAATTGCTCTACAATTGTTCTATCATTAGTCATAAGATTCATAGTACACCCAATAATTCTTTCTTGACAACAATCTGAACGATTATAAAATTCGATATGTTCTATATTATATTCTTGCCCTAAATCTACTTCCCAAAATTCAGATTTTGTTGGATTACTATGAAAAGTTGTTTTAGTATTGTTATCATTCGCATTATTTGGAGAGAAATTTGACACTTGACTAGATGAAGTAGTTGGTTTTCCTAAAGCTACATTATTACCACTCATGTCGAATACCATCAATTCCCCTATTTGAATGTAATTAGGTACACTTTGTAAAGAATTAATAATTCTAATATATCTTATACCTTGTGAAAATCCCTCCTTAATTTTAAAAAAATAAATTAATAATAATAATAAAAATAAAACCCATAAAATAGATAAAATATAATTATTTTTTTTTGAAAACTTACAACTCTTAAAAAATTTAGAAATCTTCCAACTCTTAAAAAATTTACAGATATAATCCATTATTGTATATTATATATTGATTATTTTTAAAGAAAATCATATAATCAATGAAATATTAAATTATAACATTTTGTTAAATATCAAACATATAATAATTGAATTGATATTTATTTATTTATATTTTCTACAGAATGATTTTTATTTTTATTTTTTTTAGTTCTATTTCTTGGAGTTCTATTTCTTGGAGTTCTAGTTCTTGGACTAGAATTTGAAACTCTTGGACTAGGACTTGACCCGATTGTATATTCCATAACATATTTTATAATTTCGTCATTATTCGAGTTTACAATTTCTTTTGTTTTTACAATAGTATAACCTTTTTTTTCATAAAATAAATGAACATCTCCATAACATTCCAAAACAATTTTAGGTATATTGTTATCTCTTGCAATATCTTTTGCAATATTCATTAACTTTGTACCAATTCCTTTATATTTGGGTGGAACGCAAATACCATAAATATATAAACCTTTTGAATTTTTACCTAATACCATTACTCCAGCTAATCCATTTTTATAACAATATATTACTGTATTATTATTTATATAACCTGATAAATCTCTACGAGTAATTGATGTTTCATCACCACAAAAAGTTCGGTCTTTATTTATATTATCCTTTATTTGTGGTATAGATAAAGGGCCTTCTTCAAATGAAATTTTTAATCGGTCTCCATATCCATAATATTTATAATTAGAATTAAGCCCAGAACCAAGTCTGGCACTAAATCTAGAACCAAGTCTAGAACCAAGTCTAGAACTAAGCCTAGAACTGTCTTTATTTGTTTTTCTTAATAATCTACTTGCCCACATTATATTATATAAATAATAAACTTTATAACTTTCATAAAATTTATAACTTTTATAAATAATAAACTTTATAACTTTTATAAAATTATAACTTTATAATATACTTAAATTTGTATATTGTTTATTCACTTGTTCTATCCAACGAATACTATTATTATATTTAAAATTATTTGTTATAAATAAATTTCCAGTTGAAACAATAGAACCCAAACAAGAAAATCCCCCTTTATGTAATAATAAATTTGATGCATGCATCATTATAGTCAAATGTACATCAGCTTTTTCAAGATAAATATAAATATTATTATTTAGTTCTAAAATTTCATTCATTGTTTTAACAAAATTATTTATCTTGTCTTGATTTTTTTTAAAATGTTCATCAATATGAATTCCACTCAGTATAATGACTTTATCAAAATGGTGTGATATAAATTTAATATAATTTTTATATTCATGTTCAGTATCGCAATCTCCATTCCGAACATGAACACATATACAACGCGGGTCTTTTACAATATTAATATAAGAAATATAATCAACATTATCATTATTATTATTATTATCATTATTATTATTATTTATAAAGTTTAAAACAGACTCTTTTATAAGTTTTATATCAGGTACAATATCATTTTCTTTTCTATTTTTACAATAATACCATAATACTGAATTTTTATAACTCTCTCCTATCAAATTCATTCGTTCTAAAGCATAATTGTCAGCATGAGGATTTTGTTCCCAAATATTTAATAAACTAGGCATATTTAAACAATCGCCTATATTATATCCAGCTGCCCTAATATCTTTTTCTAAAGGAATATCATAAATTATAACATCATCATATGAAATTTTTCTTAACATTGAGATAAAAATATATAATTTTTAATTTTATATAACTTATATAAATTATATAACCCGTATTATATAATATAATGAACACAATAGAAAATTTTGTCTCAGAATTAAATGGAGAGAATAAAATAATTGTTTTCAATGGTCAGAAAAATGAAAAATATACGATTGAAATTGTTTATAATAAAGGAATGTTTATATCATTTCTTAATAGTGAGGGTAAAGAATGTATTGGACTTGATTATAATGATAATGTTTTATATTTGGGGAATTATTATTTTAATACAACAAATTGTATTCGTATTCCACATGATTGGTTTTTCAATGAATTTTTAAAACCATTAGCTAAATTATTAAAAGTTGAACGAATTGTTTTACATGATTCATCTACAAAACAATTTACATCTTGTAATGTACCAATGATATTTTTTGCACTTGCAGGAAAACAAACTTTTTATAATCGATATGGATTTGTAAATAAACGATTTGATAGATATATTGAAAAACTTAAAACAAAAACATTGAGAGATATTGAAGTAACAAATAGTTTAGTATTAACTAAAGGTAAACATCTACCTATTTCATTAATGAAACGATTAATTAAATCAAATTATTTAGATAAACCTATACCTGAAATTGCAAATTTTGTTCTTGATACATGTAAAAATGAAGTAAAATCTAATAATAAATCTACAAATAATAAATATAATGTTTCCATCGTAAATGATATTATAAAATATTTTAAAATAAAAATTATTATAGATAATGAATTTATATTTGAATTAGGAAACAAATCTAAATCTAAATCAAAATCAAAATCTAAATCTATTTCTAAATAATTTTATATTTGTGAATATGATAACTTAATCAATTATTAAATATAATTATACTAATTTAAATATAATTATATTTATTATTTATATATGGCACATTATCGTGTAAAAATAACAGATAATTATGATATTGAACTGTTAGAAGATGATGATACAATAATAAATATAAATACTTTTGTTCCAAATACTATATCATGCAATTATTTTGATATTGATAGTAAACATGACTATCTTCTTTTAAAACAACCAGGTATAAAAGATGAGGACACTACTATTTCAAATACAATTAATGAATATCGTAATAGAATTGATAAAACACACTTTGTTTTATTTCCAAAAAAAACAATAGACCCTTATTACAATGGTAAAAAAGATGAAAAAGGCGATGAATATACTTCAATTGATTCAATAAAAGATAATAATTATTATAACGATACAGTAACCGTTTTAAATTTAACTGATTCAACCGAAACCACTATGTTGTTTTCTGCGTTTATAACTGATATATTAAATTTTCTTCCTATAGACAATACAACAGTACCAGTTCCACCAAACGTATTAAAAGCATGTAGTTTAAAACATAGATTATATCAATATATGGGGATTTATGACATTTGGGATATGAAACGCCAGTTTCCATCAGCTGGAAATAGTGTTTCATTTCATATAGATTCTGCATCATCTAATAGGTCACTAAAAAATGTTGCAAACGTTTGCGATAATACCGGAAAAACAGAATTAAATATAGACTTTAGGTTACCATTACCAAAACCACCAGCCCCAGCCTTAGACCCATTTAATATTGAAAACAATTTTTCATTTTTATTTTTTGGAGATCTTCAAATTATAAGAGATTTTAATAATATTGATACCGAAAAAATAGTTAAAGGTTTTCAAAATACGCGTGAGGAGGTTATTGATATTATGTTATATGGCAAATTGTCCACTACAAAATGTATAGATGAAACTAATACAGATGGAACTACTAATCCTCTTATTGTGGCTAAGCATGATAAATTATTTAAATTATATAATTATAGTATTTGTGCACTTAATATTTTTTGGCAATTAACCTTATCATATGTTCATATTTATTTAAAATTAAACTCAACAAATGACTCAACTAAAAGAGAACTATATGATAAAGCAATAAAAAATTTAAGACATTGGGTATTTACTGGAGTTGTGTTTAAACCTTCAACACCTCATACACCTGATTTTCATGGTATGTTTTATAGAACTTGTTCAACAGATGATAAGAATATACAATATATAGCACATGACTTTTTAAAAAATTGTCACCTTCTTAATCCTGCTAATCCCACCTTAGATGCTGTGATGACAGTGGCAATTTCATCTTATTTATATTTTGATGTATCTCAATCTGGTTGTGCAAATTCTATAAATATAATAGGTGGTAAAGCTGAGTCTAGAGGCGGCGGTACATCTAACTTTATTGATAATTTTACAATATTTAATGATACTACTCCTGATGAAAGAACCATTAAAATTTATATGTTTAGAATTCTTAAATTTTCAGGAGATGTTTCACATAAACTTGCAGCGTTGCTTTATAAAAAAATATTTAAATCCAGACAAAATTTTAACACTATGACTTTTTGTGTGACAACTACTGATCGCCCCCTTCTATCTAGTTTTTATATTGATAATATTCCTGGAATTATAACAAATAGTAATAGTGTTTTTTTAAAAAAATTAAATTTTTCACCAACGATTGAAATATTATTAAAAAATAATATTATGATGGGATTTTATTTACCAACTATTAAACGACACAATATATTTGATTATTTAAATGACAGTTTTAATAATATTTATAAAAAAATAAAATATATTAAAGAATATTTTGAATATACTGATAAAATTAATATAAATAGAAAAATAAACAAATTTAATGATAAGAATAAACAATTAATACAAATACTTAAAAATAAATATGGAGATACTTATATAGGTAAATTAAAAATAGAATTATATAAAGAAATTATGGTTATATATTTTATATATTTTTCATTTTTTACTTTTGAAATTACACAAGCAGAAAAAGATAGGATTTTTAATATCGCTGGGGCTAATTTTACTGGTATAAATGATATTTTAACAAAATTTCCTTCATTAGGAGATTTTATAATACAACCTGCACCACCTGCATCTGAAAAAATTAATGGAATAGTATTATTAAGTAATTTAATAAACAAAGGTATTGATTTTAATATTTTACAAGACCCAAAATTTTTAGGCTTTGAAACAAAACAGCCAATTACTTATATAGAAAATAAACAAATAAAACCTATTCCCAAAATTATCTCTTCCTATATATCTTCATTTCCAGATATATTTATAGACATAAATATAAATCAAGTTATTGCTTCTGTTGATATGATTACACAGTTTAAAAAACTTGTAGAGTCATTTAAAGTATTTTATTATAATAACATTTCAATAAGTGGTATGTTTGATACATTATATGATGAATTTATTAAAGCATTGAAAATAACTGAGCAACTTGGAGGAAAACATAATTTGGTTCCACCACTTGATTTTCCCGGATTTACTAATAGTGATGACCTTGAAAAGTCATTAACTCATTATAATAAATATTATAAAGAGTATACACCTTTAGATGATGATTTACTTATTCTTTTTAAAAGTATTGAACATTTTTATCATTATAATAGTGATCCATATATCACAGATCTAAGTAATAAGAAGTTTAAAATAATACAACAAGAAGATAATTATGCTAATCTCGATTTAGACCCTCAAAATCTTGTTAATATTTTAGCATCAAAAGGAAGAGATTTAATTAAATACGGATACGGAAACAAAATAAATAACTTATTTGTATATACCAATTCAGAATTACATTTAAGTGAATCTATAACTAATTATACGCTAAATAACGTATATGAATTATTTGGAAATAACATAACATACGCTATTAAAAATACATATTTTGCAGTTTTTAAAATTTTAGAATTAGTCGTTGTAAATATAGATTTAGTTGGGTCAGTTCCAAACATAGGAGTTAATACAATACCATATAAAAATCCTGGATTTTATTTATCTATTAAATATGAAAATAATGCAAAACTTTATGCAAAACCCCTACATTTTTTTGAAAATTTTAATACAAAATCTCTAACTAAGGACCCGTCTAATTGGTGTTATAATATGGGAGTTATTTTTAATAATTTTATTGATTATATATCAAATATTAATAAATTATTCATTATGGATAAATATGATTGTGGTAATACTTTTATAAGTGACCTTTTTAATTCTTATAATACAAAAGTTGTAGTATATCTATCTTTATTTTTTTTTAGTTGTTCTTATAATAATAAAATTTATACAAATATATGTGAAATATTAAATCTATACACCAAATATACCAATAAGTATATTATTCGTTCTGGAAAATACGGCACTAAATTTCGACAGGATATAGATAAAGATTCAGTAATATTTCATACTGACAATATTGTAACCAAAGACAATATTAATTTGGCAGATAATAATATGATTAATACTGTTGGATTATTTACACTAATTCCTAACGATACTCGTTTAAATGCTAGAAGTTATGACCCTACAATACCTGGTATTGGGTTATGTTTTATTAGTGATATAAGTTTAATGGAAAAATATATTTCTTTAAAAAATACGTTAGTTGTATTTATTAATAATTATATTACACAATATCCAGGACTTGGTAACGACATTTACCGCAGCATTGAATTTAACTAAATAATTAATAAGTAATAAGTAAGTAATTAATAATATAAATATATTATATAAGATGAGTGAAAAAAAGATGAAAAAGGAATCAAAAAAAAAATTTAAAAGGTCCATTAAAAAAATTGGTGGTATGATGACTGGTATGACTAATAAACCGGAACCGACTCCGGGTAAGGAAAAGACGTATGTGGCTCAGGCAC